>Ga0208553_1000158_pt1 | contig 27226 bp, 33 predicted proteins | sample 6_EtaG_FD_184079 | JGI IMG/M metagenome (GOLD analysis project Ga0208553, IMG submission 184079) | Marine viral communities from the Subarctic Pacific Ocean - 6_ETSP_OMZ_AT15160 metaG (SPAdes) (version 2) | ecosystem: Environmental > Aquatic > Marine > Oceanic | place: Pacific Ocean | collected...
AAGTACCCATGTTGATATGCCTACAAGTATTGTTCCTAACAAACCAATTAGGAATGTATTAGTTTTTCTTGTCATTCATGTGTATATCCTTTATGAACCAAATCCAACAGATAGTGTCATTTATTATTTATCGCTTGGAAATTCAATCCAAATATCATTCCAAAAATCTTTATAAAATTTCTGTACTTGCTCGGTGTATTTTTCAACACTAGCTTTCCATTCTTTATAAGTTGGAATATCTAATTTAAAATTAAACATATTTATTTTCCTCCTTTTTTATTTATTGACAGCCTTCACAATCATTGGTGTCATCTATTACAACACCATTATTTTCAAAACTTAAATCTTCGGCTCTGCTTCCACAGCCACATTCGTTACATGAACAGTCTTCATGGCTGAAGCAACGACTCTCGCAGTGGCATGAATGATTACATTTTTCACAAGCTCTTTCTGTCATTTTATGTAATTCCAACCCCAAATAAATATTCCAATAAATCCTGCTAAGAACATTAGAACTGAAATAGTTCCTTTAGATTTATTCATAAATTGTTTCAAATCATTAATGTCTTTTCGTTGTTGCTTTATTTCATATAGAATTAAATCCATCTTTGCTTTTGTTACATTTAAACAATTACAAGTTTTTCTTTTAGATTGCTTTTTCATTTTCCTTTTTAGGTTTGGGTTTAGGTTCTATTTTTCTATCCACATGCACATTTAGCAACATGCAATAAGCATCAACAATATTTGTTGTATTTTCAGGACGTTTGATTATTTCTTTTATTCTGTTTACTTTTACTTCACATTCAACTGGTGTAACTGAGTAATCAATAATAATGTTTTGCGGTTGTCCCTCGACCATAAAGGTCAAGATGAAAGCGAACATTATATCTACAAACACTTCTTATTTTATTTTTAGTTTTCTCCATAACTTTTTAAATTCTTTACCAACGTCTATGAATAATTCTTTCCAGTCGTTGAGAAATATTTTAAAAAAAGATTTACTCTCACGTTTCTTTGAAAACATGATGTTTTCCCCCTGTTAAAAACTTAAATGTGATTTGATTTATTCTAATAAATCCCAGCTAGTCGTTTCTTCGTTCCAGTTATATTTTTTTCCATCATCAGGATAAGCAACTGGACTTTCCCAATTACAAGTATCTTCGTTTAATGTCCAACTTGGATAAGGTTGTTTAGGAATAAAAGCATCTTTATCTTCGTCATAAGTATATCCTATTCCAGCATGGTTTTTTCTAAAAGGTGTTCCATCTAATTTATGAACGCCACCTATTGTATTATAAGAAGTTTGTTTCCAAATAGACCAACCAGTTAATTTGGTTAGAAAATCTATTCCTAAAACTTCCTGTTCTATTCCTCCAGCATCTTTTAAAACATCATTGTGTACTGAAAGAACCTCTATTACTTTACTGTTTAATCCTATTTTTGCAAAACTAGCCATTATGTTGTGTAACTCCCACTTCCTGTAAATACTAAAGTTGTTGTATCGGAACCAGCACCTTGACCTGTGGCAACTGTTGGCGAACCTGTTACTGTTGTTGAATACTTTGCATCAGGCATACTTAAAACGACAACACCTTTTCCGCCAGCTCCACTAGTAGAAACCCATTCACAAGCTCCTCCACCGCCACCTGTGTTGACAGTTCCAGCAGAACCATCACCACCGCCTTCACCAGCCGCATTACCACCGCCTCCAGCTCCACCAGAGCCAACAGTAGCAGAGTTAGTTCCTCCACCACCGCCTCCAGCTCTTGTTACTGAAGAACCAGATATAGAAGATGCAATTCCGTCTCCACCATCTTCACCTCCTACACTACTGCCATCTTCACCTGCTTCAGAAGCACCTCCGCCTCCTCCACCGCCATAACCTGGAGAACCATAATGACCATCGCCACCATCATATCCTTGAACTGGAGATGTACTTGGAGTATTGCCTGAGCCACCTGCATTTGGAGCACTTCCACCTCCTCCTCCTGAACCACCATCTAAACCACCACCAGCGGCGTTTCCACCACCGCCACCGCCACCAGCAGAAGAGATTGTTGTTACACCTGAACCTGAAAATGAAGAAGCTGAACCAGTAGTACCTTGGTCATTAGAAGTACCAGCACCACCGTCTCCTACTGTTATTGTAATTTCTGTTCCTAAATTAGCAGTTTGTGTGGAAGTTCTGTAACCTCCAGCACCGCCACCACCACCATTACCTTGACTACCTCCTGAACCGCCACCAGCAACTACTAAAAAATCTATATCATATGAAGGTGGATTTATTGCTGGAGCGGTGTCATCATTAACTCCTGTAGCCGCTACCCAACCTTGTGTAGCATCTACATAAACTATTTTAATTCCTTGTCGTTCAACGTCTAATATTACATCGTCTGTTGAACCTTTTATTTTTTCTGAACCATCTGCTGTAAGAGTGACATTATTAGTATCCCAAGTTCCAGCATAATCCACTAATTCTATTGTATCTCCAACTGAACCAGCTGGAAGTGTAACCGTACATGCTTGTGCAGTCGTATTGACAGGATAACCATTTCCAGCAACAGCTGTAAATGTGGCTCCTGTTTCTACCGATTGCCATGATGTGCCTCCACCAGCATCATCAACATAAGCCTTAACCGATTGTTGTGATGGTGGTCTTGTGGCACTGTCAGTGGACATATCATCTTCATCAATCAAACTTAAATGTGATTTTGAATCAACATAAGCCTTAATTGATTGTTGTGTTGCTAATTTCGTTGCACTATCTGAAGACATTGTATCTTCATCAAGACAGTCTGAAATATTTGCTGTTGTTGGAAAATCTATATTGTTTCCATTTAAACCTAAATCTCCACCTAATTCTGGTGTAGAATCTGCTGCAACACTTGTAATTCCGCCTGATGTAACAACAACCCAAGTCGAACCTGTGTAATAATTCAAAGTATTGCCAGAAGTATTATAATAAAGGTCGCCTTGCGTTAAAGCATCACCATCATTATCAAGAGTTGGAGCAGAACCTTTTGCTCCAAGATAAACATCATCAAAGCTATCTAAAGATGCTGCTGCTGCAGTAGCACTTGTCGCTGCTGAAGTTGCAGAAGTAGCTGCATTAGTTGCTGAAGTTGATGCGTTACTCGCTTGTGTTGTTGCAGTTGTTGCCGAACCTGCTGCTGCAGTTGCAGATGTGGAAGCTGCACTTGCCTGTGTTGTTGCTGTTGTTGCAGAAGTAGCTGCCGAAGTTGCTGAAGTTGATGCATTACTCGCTTGTGTTGTTGCATTAGTTTCAGCAGTTTCCGCATTGGTTTCTGCTGTTTCAGCATTTGTTTCTGCTGTTTCTGCATTGGTTTCAGCAGTTTCAGCATTTGTTTCAGCAGTTGCTGCTGCAGTTGCCGAAGTTGCTGCTGCAGTTGCCGAAGTTGCTGCTGCAGTCGCACTCGTAGCTGCCGAAGTTGTTTGCGTATCAATGTAAGTTTTATTTGCTGCGTCTGTTCCTGATGTTGGAGTAGCAACATTTATAATTCTTTTACTGTCTGCGTCCCATAAGGACGAATTATTTAAAGCTAAATGAGTTTGTGCAGTATCAGAACTTTCTTGTGCTATATAGAAGTTTTGGTCTGCCGACTGGTCTAAATCACTTTCTGTTAAAACTGAACCATCTGTAAAATCAACTAATCTTGCATCTGTTGGTGTTACTCTTTTAATTAAAATTGCCACACTATTGCTAGGAGCAGTAGTAAAGGTTAATGTGCTTCCTGAAATTGTAAACGCTGTTGTAGCAACATTATCCAACCAAGCGTAAATATGTGAAGATGCTATATACGTAAATGGTAAAGCATAATCTGCTGTACTTCCATTTCCAGTATAGGAAACCCTAGCTAAATAAGCCATATTTTATTTTGAAAATTGATATAGTGCTTCGAAATCAGAATTTTGTATTTGTACTCCCATGTTAATTTTGGTTTTGTTGTTATTGTATGCTTCAATAGAATTGTCTAAAGTAAAGTTTCCAGTATCATCTTTTGTACTTTTAAATTTCTTCCTATCTTTAATTATTTGTTGTTCAGCAACATTATGATAACTTCTAATAATTCTTCTTAATATTTTTACTCTAGAACCAGTATCACTAACATTTTCGTCAGTTTGATATGGGTCAGAACCCATTTTATATTCATTAGAATTAATTGCTTCTCTTAATGCTTGGTCTAACGATTTACCATTAATTCTAACATTTCTTAAATGTTGCATCTGCTTGTTGTAAGCAGTTTGACCCTCATCTGTAACAAAGAGACTTAAATCAATATCTCCATTTAATTCTCTTTTCATCTTAGGCATATTAAGACCTAATCTTAAAACTTCTTCTGCTACTGGGTCATTAATTTTTGTTGTAGAACCAAAAGGATTAAATAATCCATCTATTAATCTTTTTGTTTCGCTTCCTTGATACCTTAAAGCATTTCCTCTGAAATCGTATTTGTGTTCAACTTCTCCTGAAGCAACTCCTCTTTTCTTAGCAACATCAACTATAGTTCTAACATCTCTATAGAATGGGTCATTTACAAATTTAGTATAAACATTTGGAACAAACGAACCTAATTTATTTCTCCAATAGTAATCCCATTTTTCATTTGATGAACTGTCATCAGTTAAAACTTCCATAAAGTCAGCTAAACCTTTTAAATAAGTTTTGCTAATTAAGTTTCTTTGCATTGCCGCAACACTTGCTCTACCTGCATTAATTATTTTAGATGCAGGACTAATAAATTCTCCTGCGTCTCCACCTTGTCTTGCCATTAAGATAAGTAAATCTGAACCTACTCTTTGAAGTTCTTTTTCAGATAATTGGTCATATATATCGTGAAAGTCTGCAACTATTCCGAAGAAAGCACCGAATGGGTCAAATCTTCCAAACTGTCTATATTTATATGTACCTGCTTCTTCGTCCCAATATCTAAAAGCATAAGGTAATACTCCTGTTTGTTTTCTTAAATCTTTTAAATCTCTTGATTTAGTAGCTCTCTCTCCTACTATCTGACCTTGACTTCCTGTAATCATACCCTCTCTGTGCATGATTGAAGCTAATGTCATTAATATATAACCTGTAGCTAAACCACCTCTTGCTTGTGCCATTCTTTCAGCACCATTTCTTCCAAAGAAGTCTTCTCTAAAATTCTTTCTAATAAAACCTAATGGAGTTCTATCAACTACATTAAGCATCAAGTTTACTGGTGTTCTAACAAAAGGAATGATTTGCTTTATAATTGGATAATCATTCGCCATTGCTTGAAATCTTTTAAAAACACCATTTAATTCTTGTGTGTAAGTACCTTCTTCAGCTTTTCTCATTGACTTAGCATGAGTACCTCTACCAAATTCATCAAAACCTTTTTCAAATTCTTCTCTAACAAATTGGTCAAACTCAGTTATAGGTTTTCCATTTTCTAATTTACCAACAACTTTAGTTTTACTTAATTTGTTTTTGATTGCTTTAGCTAGAATGTCTTTTTCTAATTCCATTCTATAAACAATTTGTCTAAAGAACTCGTCTTCTGCTCCTAAAAATCTAGTAGGTATTCTTATAAATTTACCTAAAGCATTTACTGCAATACCTGAAGCACTATCCCAGTCTAAAACTTCTTCTTCTAAACCAGTCTTTTTATTTTTAACTAATTTAGTCTTTTGTATTGCCTTTTCAGGCATATCAATTTTGCTTCTTCTACTAATAATAGTGTCTTCTTTTCTTAATGACCTACCTGCATACTTTAATGCTTCTATTGCATATCGTCTCATTCCTGCATAAGAAGAAAATGCTTTTTGTCCCTCTAGTCTTAACTTTGCGACCTTTGCAGGATTTTCAAGTAATGATGTAGCCATACGACTACCCATCATTTTTTCTAATGGTCTAATAAAAATATTAACTAAGTTAGATGTTGTATTAATAATGTGAGTTTTAGGATTAGATAAAAGTGCATTAATCCATACTTCGTTTGCTATATCCCAACTTTTATTTGCAAAAGCATAATTTAAAACATTGGTAACATCAGTATCTCCTGCTCTACCAATTTGTTTAACTAAAGTTTTTATATCTCCACCATATTCATCAAATTCTTTTATAACCGCATCTAAATCTTTAATTATTGGTTTGCCAGTTGATGTACCTGCAAGTCTAAGAGTTCTTCCAAAACTTCCTAGAAGTGAATTTTTAGTTTCCATTACTAACTTCCATTTAGGAAGAAGTGATTTAACTAATAGTTTTTCTGCTAATTTATCTCTTTTTGAAACTCTAGCTATTCTTTTCATTCCATTAGATAAAGTTTCAATGTAACTATTTAATGCTACAACTTGATATGGAGCTTTTTCAACCAAATTATCAAGTTTCTTTATATCTATCTCTAGTTTACCTGCATTATTTTCATAAAGTTTTCTTGCAGTTGCTTTAACGTAATCATCAGATAAAACTATTTTTTTCTTTTTAATTAGATTTTTATACGCTTTATTAAAAGCATCTATACTTAGCAATCCCTCTTTATCTAAATTAAGAAATTGTCTAATATTAAAATTTAAACTTAAATCTAACTTTTCTAACTTCTTATCAAATTCTAATTTATTTTTTGAAGTTTTTTGTGCATCTTTAAATTGATTAAAGATACTATCTTCTAATTCACTATCTAAACTTTTAGTTAATTCTTTTTCTTCTACCTGAGTTAAAGGTTTGTATCTAGTTTGAATAATGCTGTCATCATCTAGGTCTTTAAGAAACTTTTCATCTTCTTCTAATTGTTTCTTATTAATTTTTTCTTTATTTCTACTTTTATTTAAATTCTTTATGTATCTAAAAGTTCTTAAAGTTGCTTCTATAGTTCCGCCAATTCCTGCACCCTCTAGTGCGTTTTTAAATCTCGCTTCATAGAAAGTATCATCTGGGTCAGAAGCTAAATAATCAAATAAAGGATTTTGTAGAAATGGTGCATGTTCATTAACCATATCTACTAATCTTCCAGTTTCCTCGTCAAAGGCGGTAAAATCTGCTATCGCACCTTGTGACATCATTTTAGTAACTTGACCTGTAGTTCCTGCTCTTAAAAAAGGCGAAACTCCTTTATATCCACCAGTAGCATACTTAACTCCTTTAAGAATTTTACCACCAGTAAACCAACCAGTTAAAAATTGTGAAACACCTTTAGTTAAACCACCTGCTATAGTTTGTGGGTCTCCCTCAAAATCAGGTAATTCAATAGCGTCTTTTACTCCTGCTTTACCAAATAATAGGTCTTCTCTACCTTTAGCTTTCCATGTTTCATAATTTTCGTATCCCATAATGCCATTTTCAGCATCTTTTCCGAATGTGAAGCCACCAATATTTGTCTTTTCTCCTAAAGTGTCCCCTATTCCCTCAATCAGTCCTATTGTTGATTGAGCGGCATCTCTAACTCCATCTACTGCACTTATACCTATATCTCCCATTAAACTTCTGTTCTTAGGTTGATACTCAGGTAACTGTAAGTATTTTAAAATATCTTCTTCTGACGTTCCTGCAGGAAAATTTATTATCTTTCCATTAGGAGCTTCTCTTTGAATTGTTGCCATTATCTTTTCTTCTGTTTAATTACTGCTTCATCATCTTTAACTTTTTCAACTTTAATTTTAGACATATCTGCATTTTCTACTTCTTGATTATCCATTCCAGTAATATGTGTGCCTTGAATTACTCCAATTATTTTTTCTTCTTCTTTTCTTAATTCTTCAGTAATAAATTTTTCAAAATCTTGTCGTCTTTTAGAATGAGTATAAAAGCTAGGTGATTCAATATTTACTGGGTTATCAGCTAACCATTCAATAGCTTTAATTCTAAATTTCTCATCTGCCATACCATCATAGCCAACTTTAATTGTACTTGTTTTTACTGCATCTGCGGCTTTTTTAGTTAATTCTTGTACTCTAATCATTGCAGTTTTAAATTCTGAAATAGCTAACATTCCATCATTACCTGTAACTTCATAATTTAAAATTTCTTGTTTCTTTTTATTAAAATATGTTTTCTCAACTTCAGGAATACTGTTTCTTAATAATTCCATTGCACCTGCAATATCATTTTTTGCAAGTAAAGCATTTATGTCACTATCAATATTTAGATTAGTTTCAGTTGAGAAACCTACATCATAACCTGCGTATGTTTGTTTAATTTGATTTCTTTTATAAGTAGAAGCATTTTTCCACTCAGGACTTTTCATTGCTTCAGTTAAAGTTTCATATTTATCTACAACTTCTCCTGCTTCTAATGCTTCTTTTGTTCTTAAATTTTCTTTTTTAGTGTTATCGTCTTTTAATTCTTGGTCTACTCTATCTTCTAATGTTTCTTGAATTTTATTAAAATCATCTTTTAAACCTTTAACATTACCCAAATTATCTGTACCTAATTTAATATGTTTAGGAAGTTCAGTTAAAACTTTTTGTGCATACTCAAAATCCCCAGTATTTTCTGCATAATCAGTTAAAGTATCTAAAACATACTTTTGTGCAGTACCTTTGCTTAAACCATTTGCAACTGCATCTTTAACATAAGTAGATACTTCTTCTCCAACTTTTTCAAAAGTTTTTGTAATATCAAACATACCTTGTATGTTGTTTTGGAAATTAGTTTTATATTGTTCCCCAACTATTCTCATTTGATTTGATACATGAGTTTGGAACAACTGTGCTTTCATTAAAGAAGTCTTTTTGAAAAAACCTTTTTCTAACTCTACTGCATCAAAACTTCCTAACTGATTTTCTTTGATATATAGCTTTAATTCATTTTTATAAAACTTTTGAAATGCTTCTGGGTCAGGATTATCTACAACCTTTTTATTACCATATTCTGTATATATTCTAGCTTTAAAGGCATCTGCTTTAGCGTTTAATTCTAATTCTTTATATTTATCAATAAAGTATGGGTTAGCTTCTTTAGGTATTGCACCACTATTTACCTTTGTATTAAAACCAATTTTATTTGCTTTTAAATCTTTATTTAATTCTTCAGTTTCCCATTTTTTTGTTGCTTCAGCTTCACCTTTTTTCTTCTTCTTTTTTTCACGTATTACATAAGCATCAACCAGTCCATCACTTACAAAAGCATCTAAACTTCTTGAAAATTGTTCTAATCCTGCAGGTAAAGGTTTAGTTTCAGGTTTATAAAATAAATTAAAATCTTCTGACCTTACTTCTGGTAATTCTGGTGTTAAATCTAATATAGGTCTAGCCATTATTTAATACCCTCATTTTCTTTTCTATTCTGAAAATTGTAATAATTATTTGCAAAACCTAATGCCGCAGAAGCGAATAAAAGATTTGAATTTGGTGGTGTTAAATAAGTTGATTGACTTTCTTGTCCAAACTGAATTGCTTCCAATGTTCTATTATATTGAGAAACATTAATGTCCATATTTCTATCTAAAGACGCTTTGTATCTACCCTCTATTCTGTAGTAGTCCCCAAGTAATCTATTAGTAGAACCTGATAAAGCTAATCCTCTACCACCTGCATAAGAAATAAATTCTGCTCTTTTCTTTCTACCTTTTAAAGCGGCTTCATAACCTTTTTCTTGAAATCTTTTTGCAGTCTGTCTAATTTTTAATTGTTCTGCCGCATATCTTTGAATTGCATTTTTCTTTGCAATGTCATTTTGTCTTTTCTGTCTATCGTAAGTATTTTGTGCCTGTTGCTTCTGCATTTTGTATTGCAAACCTGCAGATAAAGCCATTACTGCTACTTCTGGACTACACATAATTAATTCTTATAAACTCATAAAAAGGTTTATCTAAAACTCCATATTGTTTTTTATTAATAAATTGAAACCCACACCATTTTAACCATTTGATGTGGAGTTGATTTCTACAATCAACAAAGTTCCATAAAATTTTGTATTTCTTGTTTAAGACTTTAACAACTTCTCTACATTCTTTTAGAAAAGCAATTTGTATTTTTACTAATCCATCAGTTGCTAAAAGCCATATTGTACCTGTACCATCTTTACAATCATTTACACCAAAGATACCTACTGGTTCATTCTTTGGATTAACTATTGTAAAAACTATGGCACAATTCAAATAACCAGTTAATAAAGCATGATAAGGTGTTGAACCTATTCCTGCTAATATTTCTTCTTTATCTGATTGTCTTAATCTTGGTGCTAAATATTTTATATCTTCAAGAGTAGTTAATCTAAAATGACTATGTTGTTCGTTCTGATGCTGTAACATAATAACCTTGCCATGCGGCATTAATAAAGTTTGATGGTAAGTGGCTATTATTTTTTAATGTTATAGTTAATTTGTCATTTTCAGATTGTACTGCAAAAGTATAATCTCCATCTTCAAGATTAACTGTTCCTAATGCTCCACTTCCAGTTACAGTCCCAGTAAACGAAGAAGTAGATGTACTTCTTCCTACAGGAACAACTTCAGTCGTAAAATATCCAGTATCGTTATAAGAGACATTCCAATTTCTAATTTGTAATCTTCCCTCTCTTACTGAAATCCTAGCACCTGCATTGTCAGCTACTTGTATAAATTGTTGTGAAAACACGAATGAAAATTCATATTGTTCTCCAAACCATAAGTCAGAACTTGTATGGTCTCCTGATACGACAATAGATGTACCAGATTGTGAAACTGTAGCTATTTCTTGTCCTGCAGTATTACTTCCACCTACTTTACCAACCACTTTCATGGTGTTTGTTTTTGCGTAAGGAATGGTAAAAGTTGTTTGGTTCGTTCCTGCATTATAAGAAGAAGAAACGCCTGTAGAACCATCATGTATTTTTCTATCTAAATACGTTAAATATGTTGCTCCTGTGTCTACAACTGCAGGAGATACATCAATACTTTCTAAGAAAACTTCATTATTTCTCTCATTAATTATGTAGAGAGTATTTTCTATAAAATCTATATTTAGAATTTTGTCTGTTGAACTTGTTCCAAAAGTCCATTTGTGCCACGCACTTTGTAATCTTCTTCTATCTGAAACGTAGTGTTGATAAACATATAAAGCATTTTGGTCTGCAGTTTCAGAAGATAAAGCTATTAAAATATTTTCATTAGTTGCTGTTGTTAATTTAAAAACATTTTTAGGAATATATTTTGGTACGTTTGCAGTTATGTCATCAGCTTTCTTTGTATCTGTATCTGATGCTACAAAAAATTCTCTAATTCCAGTATAATTTCCTTTATTAAAACCAAAGAAAACATTTGCTCCAATTCCAACTGGTTTTACTGTAGTTGAAGTTTCAAATTCTGTTGATGTATTAATTGATACATTAGCGGCAGTTAAAGTCGTTCCACCAGTAAGCATAAATTGTGTTTGGTCAGAAAATAAAAGTAAATCTTCATCAAAAGGAATTGCATGTCTTAATATTGAAACCTTTTTAGAAGTTGAAGCTACATCAACTGGGTCAGTATCTAAAGTATCTGTAACTGTTTCAGGAAAGAAATGAAAAAATTCTCCACTTCTTGACATGATAACATTTTCATCAGCAATAAAACCAAGACGATTTCTATGAAAAAATATGTCATTAATTTTTTTACCAATGAAACTTGGGTCAGGCGAACTGTCCGTATCGCCACAAACTCTTTCTCCCCAACTTGGTACATCATAATCTGTTGCTGAAATTGTATATGTGCTTCCATCAACTTGGGTAAACCTAAAATTTCCATCAGCAGTTCTAATAAGAACATGCGGCATCAGGTCTTCATCAATCGTAGTTACTGTTGCAGGTGCTACAGTTTCTTGCCAAACGTCATCTGAAGAACTGTATTTTACATAATAATTATCGAATGTATTTGTTGCATCTCCTGTAATTTCAACAATCATATTGTTTATTGCAGGACTTGGTAAATCTGAAAAGTTTTGAACTGTGTCTGCTACAACTTGTGAAGCATCATCTCCATAACCATCACTGGCACTAACTGCTAATGTACCTGTTGCTTTTATAATTGAAAAAGAACTTTCTCCAATATCTGCTATTGTGAGACCGCTAACTGTACCAATCGCACTAACCAGTCCATCTCTGATGGTTTCTGTGTTAGTATTGGTAGAAGTATAAGAGTAAGTAGTTGCATCTATAGTGACTGAATATTTTGTTTCATCAACTCCTTGTAAAACTGAATATACAGCTTGTTCAACTTTTGCCGAAGAAGTCGTAGCCGCCATTACGGCAGTTTTTTGCTTATTTAAAACGTAAGTGTAATCGGCAACAGTAACTAAAACAAAATCTCCTCTTGGGTCTGATGATGATAAATAATTCGTAGCGTTAGTTTGATTAACTACAGTCTTTGCAGTTCCATCAATATCATTAACCAGAATAGAACCATTTTTTACTACGACAACATATCGTTCATTTGCATCTCTATTTATTGTATGGCAATAAGCGTTGCCTATAGTTGTTGCTGATATTTTAGCTATATGTGTAGTATTTGGTCTTTTTTTTAATCCCTCAACGACACTGCTGAAGCCATTTAATTGCTCTGATGCCTGACTGTTTAGTCTTAAAATTTCTGGTTGCTGTGAAATCCCTTGAACTAAATTCGGAATAGTTCTGCTGATTAAAGGCATTATTATCTATTAACTATGTAGTTTGTTAAATAACTATTAAAAATACTGTTGTCAGCAGTAGCGGCTTCTGCCTGTCTCATTACTGCTAAACTTCTTGCTTCATCTTCTGATGAGAATTTATGAATTGTATTTGCTCCTAGAGTTCTGTCATGGAAAACTCTAGCACTTCTGATTGTTATGTATCGTCTTGCTTGTTCAGGTAACTTTGAAAAATCTAAAAGATAAACAATTATATTATCTTCAAAATCTTGTTCAAAAGTTTCTTCGTTTTTTGCTAAATTATATAAATAGCTATCTCTTTGAACTACATCATAAGATGACTTGTCATACCTATCATTAAGTTCAACTCTTAAAACATCTGTACCTATAGGAATTTTATTAAAACTATCTCTACTTAAATCTACTTTATAATGTGAATTGAAGTGCCACCCTGCAGACTGAACCTCACGACTGATTTCTGATAATATATTCTTAGCTGTTGTTCCATCTACAGGTAAAGAACCTGTTAAGGTACTAAGAGGTGCTTCACCAATCGTACTTAATATTGTATTGACTGCTTCTAATTCAGTCGTCCTTGTTGTAATTGTCATTTGTTTTTAAGCACAGGCGGATTGTCTGTGTTAATCTCCGCCTGTACTATTAAATAATATAATTAAATATTATTATGCTTGTTTGACTGAAACTGCCGCTTCTGGTCTAAGAATACCATGTCCAAGAGCAAGTCTTGCTGTAAGCAAGTTACCTAATCTTCTTGGGTCATAAGTATTTTCTAAAACCAAATCTTTTAGTTTCACTGTACCGATAGCACTTTTGTGGAATACAGTAGCCGCTATGTGCTGTGCATCTACAGAATAAGTGTTATTCGTGCCTGATATTGTTGCAGAGTTGTCGTCATAAGCAAGTTTAGCAGTATTTGATTTTACTACTGGTATTCCTGCGATTGAAACAACTGTGCCTGAACCGAAGTCGCCATTATTTTTAGAGTAATCTCTAGAAATTAATTTGTCTACATTACATAATTGGTAGTAGACATCTGGTGTTACGACAACATATCTATCAGATGTTGGTACATCATTTTCGTCCAGTTTCTGATTTGCATCAAAGATTGAAGCGATTAATGATTCTGCGTTTGTTTTAGCATCTGCGTCAGTAATTTCATATCCACCATTACCGCCAGTAACATTAGCACTTGCTTGTGAAGCTAGTACCATTAACTGGACTAAGTGTTGGTCTACTTTATTAGATAAAGCACGACCCATTTCTTTACTGTAGATGCTTCTTGCGTCCCAGTGATTTTTCAACTGGTCTATTTCCGCAATGAACGCATGTGAAATTAACATATCGTCTATGTTAATTACTTTCTCGTTGTGCAATACTGCAGTTCCGAGTATTTCATTTCCAGGTGTGTGGTAGCTACTTGCGATAGTACCTGTAACTGGAAATTGTGCTGATTTGCCTGAACCTATTGTACGAACAGTCGTCATATCTAACATTTGGTTTTCTCTACCAAATGAAGCTAATACTTCTCCTGAAAATACTTTTAAGAACAGAGCATCATAATCCGTACCAGTGTTATTTACTAACCCTAGTCGTGAACTTACTGCATTTGACATTTTATTGTCTCCTTTTTGCTTTGTTATTAATACCTATTATCATTTGGGGAAGTTATCAGTCGTGACTGGCAACCTTAGTTTTTAAATAGTCATCTCTCTTTTAAAAAAGATGAGACTTATTTACTTCTTTTTCTACTTCTTCTTATTTGTTTTTTACTTCTGCCTTTTCTTTTATTCTTATTCATTGTGGAAGTTATAGGTTTTTTACCTATTGAAGTTCCTTTGTGGGTTTTTTTATAATTAACTTTTTCACCATACTTAGGTTTAGCCACTACTTTTTTTTACCATTCCTAAATTTGTTAATTGAATTAATTCCAAAACTTCCACTAAAAACTATCAAAACTGCCCACCAAAATTCAGTTGGTGCTGTTTTTAAAATTTCAAAACCCTTAATCATGTGTGGTTGAGTAATAGGTAAGAATGTGCAAATTAAAATTCCGCTAATAATTATAGTTAAAAGTTCATCACGAAAACTATTTGAACTTGCTTTAATATTGGCAACATCTACAGTTTTACTAGCTTCAATTTCTCTTACTCTAATTATTTTATCTTTCTCTAATTTATGTTGAATAGCACCTATTGTTTTACTTGCTATTATTCTTGTTAAAGGATTTTTAAGAATAGGTAGTAAAAAGTTAAGCATAATTACTTCTTCGGTTAGAAGATTTAGAACGTATCCTTAGATTACTAATGGAATTGTTTCTTGGGTTTCCATCTTTATGGTCTACATCTTTTCCATTAAGTCTTTTAATACCTAACTTCTTAGCCAGAAGTCGTCTTGCAACACGTCTATGTTGCCTGTCGTCTCTAGATTTTTTAGAACGAACTTTATATTCTCGCTTATAGTCTCTTGCCATATTTTTTAGATAACTTTGCTTCTAGATATTTTGTTTTCTATTTCTTTTCTGTATGATGGGTCTTTTTCATATCTTGGGTCATTCATTGCATCTGTAACTTGTGAAACACTTGTAAAAGCATCTGCAGAAACAATATCAGAAGTTCCCTCAAATAATTTAGGTTGATTAGGATTAAAGTTTGTTCCTGATTTCATCATAAGACCTTGAACTGCAAATTTTGCTTGTTCAACATCTCCACCATCAACCATATTATTGAAAGTAGTTTGTTCAGCTTCAGATAAATTCTTACCTGCCCAGTTTACAAGTTCTGTGTAATTTTCAGCACCACCTGCAACATCTTGAATAGCTTTGGTATTTTTATCTGCTACTGCTTTTTGTCCATCAATATATGAATTAACTAAATCTTTATCTAAACCTTGTTTAGCTAATTCATCATAACTATTATCTGTTAAAGCACCTGTTTCAGCAAATTCATTATAGAATTTTTCTAAACCTCTTTGCTGAACTTCTTGTTTAACTTCTTCAGGTTTTGTTTCCTGAGTTTGTCTTGAAGAATATTCTTTCTCCAAACTGTTATATGCTTTAGCAAGTTCTTCAGCACTTTTGAACTTTTCAGGTAACCAAGTAGGACGTACTTCATCTTCTGAAGTCGTCTGTAAGTCTTCATTTTTGATTTCTGTAAGTTTTGCTGTTTCGCCATCTGCATTGACTGCAATGTCCTTGCTGACATCAACTCCATCTTTTTTTAACTCCTCTGCAGATTGCTCTAATGTTTTTTCGTTGCTATCTGGATTTATTTCTATTCTATCGGTCATATTTTTATTCCTCTTGTTTATTAGCAACTCCTATTTGTCCCTCGTTAGTAAAAGTTAATTCTTTACCTTTACTTTCAATGTGCTTACCTGCTTCTATAGCTACTCTTGGGTCTGCCAGTGCTTGTTGGGCAAATTGCTGTTGCATTTGTTGTTGTTGTTCGTGTTGGATTTGTTCTTGTGATTTTAATAAACCTTGTGTGTCTATTCCATTTGCTATTGCAAATTTCTTAATACAATCTTCAAGGTTGATATGTCGTCCTAAAACTTCTGCTCCTAAAGTTCCTGCTAAATCTGACATAAACTGCAGAAGTCTTAATCTATCACTTGCTCTGCCTAACGCTTCCAAACCAACTATTATTTTTGGACGCACTATTTCCTTAGGCAAATCAGGCAATAATTTCTGTTCTCTTAACATTGATAATTTTGCATTAATGTAAGGTAACTGAAATTCTGTTGTTAAAATTCCATAAACTCCGCCAAGAGCATCTTGTAATTCATTTGCCACAAGTTGCACCTCTGTTGCGGTAACTCTTTCTGCTTGTCTTTGAACTGAAGAATTTAAAAGAAAAGCAAACTGTAATCTTGTTTCAATTCTATTCATTGTTTCAAAAGCAATTCTAAAATCTGCAAACTTATTAGCTTGTAAAACAGAAACATCTCCTGCTTGACCCTCAATGATTGCACCATTAGGTGCTTTTGCTATTGCTGATGCTCTAGTTGTTCCTGATGGAGAACAAAGAAAAAGCATTTTAGCAGAAGCAGAACTTCCCTCTAATATTGCTCTTGTTAATCCCTCTAAAGATTTCAGGTCTCCTAAAAATGCTTCACAATGACCACGACCATAATCCATTCCATCAACTCTATTAAATCTTAAAGCAATGAAAGGTAAATTATCTAATTTATATTCTTTAGTTAAAATAATTTTCTTTCCGCACTCTTGCATTAATTTATAATTATTTGCTTCTCTAGTTATGCAAGTATATAAATCTAATTCTTTATCTTCGTATTCTTTAACATCATTAACTTTTAAAACTGCATTTCTAATTTTTGATGGTAAAGTATTTAAAGCAATACTTTCTTTAATAATTATTTTTAAAATAGAACCTTGTGGGTCTCTTTTAATAACATAATTTTCTAATCTATAAACTCTTAAACCTTTTTCAGTTAATCTTAAAAGAACATTACCGCTTACAATAAGTAAACGAAGTGCTTCATAGACTGCAACTCTATCATTAGAAACTTCCATATTATCCATAACTGCTTTTTCAATTTTGGATAAACCTTGTTCTATAGTTCCTTTTTGTTCAGGACTTCCTTGAATTTGTTTAAAAACTAAATCATCAATACTTAATCTGAAAAATGGAGCATGAGGTGGAAATAACGCTAACATCAATTTAGATGCTAGGTTCATTACTCCTCTTGCACCAATACTTTGGTAAGGAGATTTATATTCAGTTGCTTCAGAAATATTTTTAGGTGGAATTAAAGTTGGAATTGTTAATTCAGCACATTCCCTTGCTTTTGATAAATAAGGTTCTCTATTAATTTCTAATTTATTGTATTGTGCCTGAATAGAACTTTTGTCTTCTACTACCTTATCCGACAGGATATATCTTTCCGACTTCATTAATTATTACGCACTAGGTAAATTTAATCCGCTTCTAGTTAATCCGCTTGTCGCTAAAGGTATTCTTAGCGTCCCTCTGCCTGTACGTCTTCTTGTATAAGCTGAAGCGACATTAACATTTCTGCCACTAGCATCAGCAACCATTGGAGCATTTTGCTTTGTTCTTGCACCACTAATTGTATTAGGTGGTGGAGCAGGAATTGGTTCTGGCATTGGTGGCGGAGCAGGTGCTTTAATTGATACACACATGTTTAATTCTCCTCTTGTATTTTCTTTTGTTGTATTAAGTGATGTACGACTGACCTTTGTCCCCCTTTGAAGAAAACTTCTTTTTCAGTATCCTTTAGGTCAGCAGATTTCTCAGGAAAAATACTGTCTAAATACTCAATAAGTTCCTTACTTATTATCGGTATTTGTACTTTTCTTTGCATTGGATACTCCTAAAGTGGAACTTTTTAAGTTATTTCGCTTCTCAGCTATTTCACCTGAAATTGCGGCATAACCACAAGCGTCTACTAAGTCATCAATATTAAATTGACCTGCTTGTGTTCTAGCTATTTTTAAAAGTGTCATTAGATTTGCTACATCTTCAGGTAAAATAATAAAAGCTAGTTTAAATTTGTTCTGTAAATATCCAGTCCAAAGTCTAGCAATATTTTCGTGATTAATAGTTTTGTCTCCATGTTTGTCATGGCGACTTTCACTAACTAACTTTTCTGCTTTCTTTAAAATGTCTGTAGTATTCATATTGGTAATCCCATAATTTTGGTTTATGTGTTGCGTAATTGTACTCGCCCTCTCTTAATATTCTGGCAAGTCTTGCTTGATGGTAAGCATCATCAATAGAATATTTATTTCTTATATATTCTTGAAGAACTGCTTCCCATTGAGTTATTATGTTTTTCTTTTCATTTAAAACTCTAGATGCTTTAATAGTTCCGCAACCAACAAGTCCTGAATAGCCATCACTGCTATCTCCTTTTAAAACTTGTGTACAAAAATTATAGTCAGCAAGATTTTTATCTATAATTTCTATTTGGTCATCAACAATACAAACTTGTGGAGCAGGTATTGTTCTCATGTCTTTATCACCAGAAACTATGACACAATGATTTTTATATATTCCTGTAGCTAATAAACCTATTACATCATCTCCCTCTAAGTTTTTATAAGAAACAGTTTCATGTGTGTCTTCTATCCATTTTCTTAATGGTTTATAACAAATAGGTTTTCTAATTTTCTTTCTAAAAGATTTATACTTACTGTCTAATTGTTTTCTAAAATTATTTTTATCAGAAAAACAAATAATAGCTTTTCTAGATTTTGTTAAACCCATATAAAAGCCAACAGATTGTAAAAATAATTGTTTACCTCTTTTCAAATCTGACCATAAAGTCCAAACATCATCTTCCCATTCAACTGGTTCTTCTAAACTAGAAGTAATCCTGTAAGCTAATAGGTCGCCATCAACCAACATAACTTTAGATTGATTAGCAAAGAAATCTTTTATGTTCTTCATTCTTTTCTTTTCTTGAAATAATTTATCTTTGTTTGCATCATGCAATTCAAAGTGTGCTTCATTTTGTTCTGTCATATATTTTCTCCATTTTTATTATTGTTGCTCTAGGTAAAACATTCGTGTCTCCAAAGTTAAATTCTCCATCTCCATCTATTGTCCATGAAGAAAAAGTTTTAACGAATTTCTTATCTTTAGAAAAAACGTATGCTTCAATTACACATTGTTCAGGTGTAAATTCTTGTAATTCTTTTTTAGATTGCCATTCTGAGTTAGCTGTTGGGTCAAACCAAATTATTCTATATTTTTGATATTTAAATTTATTGGACATGAAATTTTTGTTGTTGAATTTGAAAATCAATTAAATCTTTGGCAGGTACGATATGACCTTTAGAAGTATAATTATCTCCACCACTTCTAATGGGATAATCTTTAATAAATTCTTTTAATAAATAAGTTGGAATAACTAACCAAATTTGGTCATCATCACTTCTATCTTTTGAATATAAGCAAAAAGCGTAGTTTTTAGCGGTTGTTTTATTGATACCTGAGAGTTTTCCTCTACTTTCAGTCTCTATATATACATTGCCTGTTCTATGCCAAATTCTATCGCATTTACATTCAAGAGTTCCATTTACAAACTTTTGAAAAGCGTTTTCAAATTTTTTACCAAACTGCAAATCTAAGTCGAATTTATTAGTGTGTGGCACTCCAATTCTGTCCTACTTTAATTTCTCCTGCCAATGGACATTTGAAGTCAAAGAATTTTTGTGTTTTCTCAAATATTGTAGAAGCTATCTTTTTAAATTTTTCTACTTTGTCTTTATGAACAACAAATTGCATTTCATCATGGACGTGCAAAACCATTCTATAATCCTTACCCCAGACTAAACCTGCTGAAGTTAATTCTTGATTTAGTAAAATTGTTCCTGCTTTAACTAATAAAGCACCTGCACTTTGTATTAATGTATTTAAAGAAGAATATTCTGCTCTACACATTAATTTTCTTTTATCTAAACCATAAATCCATTTATGATTTTTATATTTTACTATGACTGCTTGTTTTAAATGTTTTAATGCAGGAATTGCTTTCTCAAATTTTTCTCTTATTCGTCTTGCTTCTGTAACAGAGACATCAAGTATTTCTGACAACCGTTCATTTCCTGCAGAATAAATGTAAGCGTAAATAAATGTTTTAGCTTTAGCACGACTTTCCAATCCGAGTAATTTTTGATTTTTGGAATGTATATCTGTTTCAAGTAATGATTTTTTAAAATCCCCACTGTCGTAATGATGCAGATAATGTGAAAGTACCCTAAGCTCAAGAGAATTAAAATCAATCCCAAGAAAGACCATGTTGGCAGGAGCAATAAAAAGAGAACGCATCTCAGCACCATACTCAGACCCTTTTGACACCACCTGTGCCAAATTTGGCGAGTGGTGCGTACAGCGACCTGTAACTGCTCCGTTTGTGATAACTTTTCCATAAATTTTTCCTTTTTTGTTTAATTTTAAATATGCTTGTTCTCCATCAGATAATTGACTTAATCTTTTTTGAACCATTAAGTGTTCTGAAATTAATTTTGCTTCAGGATAAGAAATTTCTTTTAATATTCTTTCATTTACTTCTGGCTTACCAGTTGCGGTAAATGATTTAGGTTTCCACCCTAAAGTTTTTAATCTATTTGCAATATGCTCCCTTGAATTTGGATTAAATATTTCTGTTTTAAATTGTTCAACAGGAACACCTGCTTTAATTCCTCTTTTTCTATTATCTCTTTTATAGATTTTAAATCCTAAAGATTTTTTCCAACTTCCGAAGACTAGAGAAAGTTTATTTTCTAACTCTAGTCTTCTCTTAGTAAGGATTGTATATAGCGACTGAGCAGTCGTCTCATCAAAATCTACACCACCTTGTTCTTGTTTTGTTATCCAATAAGCAAATTGATGTTCTAATTTAATTGCGTCTTTAGAATAATTTTGTTTTTCAATTAATTTATAAAGTAAATGACACACTTCAGTATCACGTTGACAATAATCCTGCATATCCAAAGTCCATGTAGAAAAATCATTATGTTCTTGAAAATCTCCTTTACGAAGTCCTAAACGAAAACCCCATGCTTCTAGTGAATGTTTTCCATATAGTTTTGGTGGTAATTCCTTATATTGCCAGTCAAGTTCACTTCTATTTGCCCAAATAAGACGTGAACATAAAAGCGTATCTAGGACTGAACCTTTATAATAATAGCCAAAATGCTTTTCTAAAGCAGGTAAATCAAACCCTAAAATACTGTGTCCTACTAATAAATCAGCTTTCTTTAGTAACTGTAGACCCTCATCAAGTTGGTCAGGATTATAGGAATATACTTTTCCAGTATCTATATCCTTACAGACCATACAATGAATTTTGAAGTCTAGCTTGTCTAGGAAACCATTGGTCTCCACGTCAATTACTAGTTTCATAATTAAAATTTTTTAAATAACATTCTCCATAACCAAGAACGTGTTATGGAAACCCCAGTAAAAATTGAAGCTATCCAAACGCTATCAAGTATGCTTGGTCGTAAATCGAAAATCGGAAAAATTAGCAACTGTATTAAAATCGCTAAAATGAAACCACTACCAACATCAATGAAACTTTCTATTAAACTTCTCATTGATTTCACTATTTCTTAATGGTTCTTTTTTTGAATTTTGTTTATTGAAAATTATGTTGAAGTTCCTTTGGTAAACTTCATTGGCTTTTTTGTATGGAGTTTCCCAAGCTAGACGTGATGTTGCCTGTCTTGTCATTTTTTTTAATGTATAAGTGATATTGTAATTTTGTTTGTACTTGGAAGAATGTGTTCTACTGATTTAATTGCTTTTCCAATAATATGTTTTGCTTCAACATCTCCACACATTATTACTGGATAGACATTCTCATATTTGATGGCATTGTAAATTGCAGTCATAATTGTCTTGCAAGTTTCAAATACCAACTGTTGTTGTATTTGTGATAATTTTAAATAATCTTCTTTTTCAATTAAGAAAGATAAAATAAATTTAGTTAATAATTTATTATCCATCAAAATCGCCCTCTGTTAGACGACCAGTATCTTTGTTGTAAGTTAAAGTTGAAGCAACTCCTGTATCTCCACTAAATCTATTTTTCAAAACTCTGACAGTTAAAATATTATTTTCTGTTTCACTTTGCTGATTTCTTTCAAAGCTAATAATTTGATTTGGTATGGTTGCAAGAGAATGTGAACCTCTAAGATGTGCAAGACTAACTTCTAAACCTTGTTCGTGTGAAATTTTTCCCTCTGGTCTTTTAAGATGTGCAACAATAAATATTCCACATTTTAATTCTTGTACTAATCTTCTTAACGAAGTCATTATGTTATCTATTAATCTTCGTTCATCTCCATCTGATAATGCTGAAATAAGTATTGATATATGGTCTAGAAAAATTATTTTACAATTTGACGCTTTAACCATGTACCTAATCTTATTCATTACGTCATCACAATCTGATGAACCTAAATGGTTATAGAAAGCAACATACTCTTTTACTTGCTCCCATTCTTTTATAATTTTTTCATCAGAAGTTTTCTTTCTAACTTCTGGGTCATGAATTAATTTATTTAATGGAATTGAAACAAGACCTTGAATACTTCTTGCAACACTTTCTTCTAAACCAATATATCCAATTTTAATTTTTTGATTTATAAGATGTAAAGCTATCTCACGACAGACCTGACTTTTTCCAGTGCCAGTACCTGCAGTTAATAAATTTATTTCTCCAAGTCTAATGCCAGATAATTTTTTATTGAGACCATTCCAACAGTAAGGATAAGTTTCAACATATTCATTTTTTAAAAGTAAATCTTTAGTTTCAGTACCCTCTATAATTCCTGCAGGAGAGTATGTTTTTGCTTCCCATACTCCATCTATTATTTTATTTGATTTACCTGCTTGAAGTAATTCACTTGCATCTTTGCCTTGTGCTTTAACTATTCTAACTCTTTTAACTGGAAGAATGTTTGCACATTCAATACTTGCAGAATTACCTGCGGCATCATTATCATAAAAAAGTACAATTTTTTCAAATTTACTTAGCCACTCCAATTCTCTTAAAATATATTTCTTTGCTGAAGCTGCACCTGATGGAACTGATACTACTGGAAACTTATTATTCTGACATTGAGAAACAGACATTGCATCTAATTCTCCCTCTGTAACTACGACCATTCTTCCGCCATCTCTCCAAAGGTTTTGTCCAAATAAAGTGATTTTATCTGTATCTCCTAACCAAATAAATGATTTGTCAGGAAAACGAATATGTTGTGCTACCCTATTATATTGTTTGTCAAAATAATTAGATATATGGCAATGCTTACCATTATAAATTCCAGTCTCATAATTAAATACTTTACAGGTTTCTGAAGTAATCTTCCTTTTAGGAAGTGCTTCTATTTTTCCTGTTATCATCTTGTGTTCCTTTTCTTTTTTGTTGATTGTTTTTAGGTCAAGAGTTTGACCATCTGTTTTTAAATAAATGCGGCAACCGAAACAGTACGTATGGTTTTCGTAGATTGCTAAATTATCTCGGCTACCGCAATTATTACAAGGAGCATGGCGAAGAAACTTTTCATTAGATTGTTCCATCATCACGCAATTCCTGTAAATCGGCTTCTGACGTTAAACCATCTTGGAATTTGTAATTAGGAATATCCTCATTCAATAAATATTCCCTAACATCAAAACTAGGACAGAACTTTTTATCATCTAAGTCTCTGTGTCCAACTATCTGTGCGTCAGGATATTTTTTAATTAATCTTGTTAATTCTTGTTTTAAACTTTCAAATTGTTCCCCAGTGAAATTGTCATGTGGTAATTTCCAGTTTTCTTCTTTTGCTCCACCTACTAGGCAAACTCCAAAAGAATTATGATTATAACCTTTGACATGTGCTTGAACTTCATTATCTTGACGACCTTGTTGAACTTCGCCATCACGTTTAATAACAGTCCCATATCCAATTTTTAACCACCCATTTGTTCTGTGTAATCTATCTATCTCTTTTGCTCCCCAATTTTGACTTGGACGAGTTTGAGAACAATGAATTACAATATATTTAGTTTCTTCTCTCATTTTTAATTTCTTTTAACCATTCATCTGGGAATGGTTTTTTTGTTGATTGGACACAATGGTATTTAAAATTATTTAGTTCACACCACTTGCCATAAGTTGTTAATGATTTTTTTCCTATTTTGGTTTTTGAATTTGAAAAGATAAAACGAATATCTAATTCAGGTTTTTGTGCCTTTATTAATTTGTGCTTCTTTCTATCTTGTGAATTGAAACCACCTTTGGCTTCCACAATAAAAGAATTATTTATTGGGAAGTCAGGTGTGTAGGTTTTCTGTTGAGTAGGTAGTTGAAATATAATTTTCATTCCCTCATAAACAAAATGAATTTTTTTGTTTTTGAGTTCGTTGTAAATTATTTCTTCTAATCCTGATTTTAACTCAACCTTGTCAGAAATCCGAACTCGTTTGTACTTCTTGCGGTTGTGCATTTGAGTTCTCTTTCTCAGGTTTATTTTCAAAACCATCTTCTTCTTTGAAGATATTATTTGATTTACCCTCTACTAGTTTAATTACTTGAACTGCTTTTAATCTGAGACTTACTCCTGCACCTAACATTTGTGTGAAATAAGGAACAGGTTGATATGCAATTTTCATAATTGAACCACCCCATATACTCGTACTTGGAGATATAGGATTTTTCTTACTATCCAAAAGCTGTGGTCTTTGAGTAAACTTTTCTTGTGTCTTTTTGTTTACACCACTAGCTTTCATTTTGAATTTGAAGAAAACATTACCGCTTTCTTCTTTGTAAGGTTTAGGTGCAGATTTAACTTTTTTACCTTTATTGTCTTTTTCGGCTTTAGCTAGACTGTCTTCTATAGCTTGGTCTGTTTCTTTAACCATCTGTGAAGCGTCTTGTTTATCTATTTTTAAAGTTACCTTAAATTCTCCATGTTCATTAAAACGAACATCAGGTTTCATAAGGTGAGGATATATTGCTTCCCCTGCTACACTTACCTTAATTGGTATATCACTCATAATTTAACTCCTTTTATTTGTGATTGAAAAGCTAACTGTTTAGTTAGCTACTAGTGGAACTTTATATCCACTAGTGCATACTTCTATATACAAAAAAAGGTAGACTTCTTTACTTGCTCTAAATCAAGGTTTCCTCTAGTTGGCATATCTGGGAATTTCTTTAAGTTCTTCTCAGATAACATGCTTCTCATATCATTCGCAAAATCCATCAAAACATCTTTTTGGTAGATTTCACAAAAAGCATCTCTAATTGCATTTGCCATTGTTTTTGTATCGGTAACAACGCAACCAAAACTGTCATGGATTAAGCTAAAATTATCAACTCCTGCTTCTTTAGCTTTTACTACTGCTAACATTAAACAAGAACTGTCTAAATGATGGATATAATTTGGACATACAGATTGAGAAGTTTTTCGTTTATCAATTTCATCAGTATCAGAAGCAATAGATAATTTAACAATGCTATCTCCCATTTTAGTTTTGACACGTTTACTTTCTTTTTTGTAACACATCATTTGAACTGGAAATCCTAAAGGACTAGTCCAACAAACTGGCAGATTTTCTGATGCAACTAGTCTTGCGACTGTTTTTAAAAACTTCATTATTCTTTTTGCACCAAGAACAACCTCATTAATAGCTTCCCAAACAATCGGTGTTAAATATTGAGTAGCTTTAAATAAGTCATCTCCAAATTTATGTTGAGTTCCTCTTTCAGTTAATTCTTTGACAATATGGTCTTCTAAATATTGTCTACAAGAATATCTTGTTAAAGAGTAAGGTAAACACATCACTGGTTTCTTACAAATTTTTCTATCAATCCCATACTCTAACCAAAGAGAAGAATAATAAGCATCATAATACTTTTTCTTTTCCTCGTCTGTTCTAGGAAATCTTTTATATTGTCGTAGTTTTTCACTAACTTTATTTGCTACTAAATTATAAACATCACTTGGTTTATTTAATGGAATTAAGTTTGTTGCTTTTCCACCAAACTCATCTCTAATTAACGCACTGTAATGTTGTAAACCTGAGTTTGAACAATCAGCTTGAATTGGAAGTGTAGTTATAAATTTTTCAGAATAGTCAGTTTTTACCCATTCTTTCCACTCATAACAAAATGCTAAAAAGCAGAAAGGTTTATCGCCACTTGCCCACCATGTATTTTCTAAAGGTTTATCAGCACAATCAATAATTTTTTGAGTATTATCTTTTACCCATTGAACTCTTATTGATAGTTCTTCTTTATCTACCTCTCCAAATAAATTTGCTCCTGCTATAGCAAAAGTATTAAAGTTGTCTTCAATTTTTTTACCAAATTTAAACTTTAATAATGCTCTACTATAATCAGCACTTTGTGGAGATAACATTGCAGGTTTAGGATAGATGCGTCCTCTAAAATCCAACTGATAAGGATAAAAGAAGCCACCCTTTTCTATAAGCATTTTAGCTTCTTCCATAATCTGACGTACTTGTATGAATTTAGAGTTTTGTTTTGCTCTATTGGAATAAACCTTAGATGCTTCTCTTTTCCATTTAATAGTAGCTTCTTGATTAACTCCTATATCAACAGGTTTTATTGGAAGTTCTATTGTTTGTGGATTTACTGGAAGTTTGCCTAAAGGAAAGTCATTTAACATACAGGTATTAATAACCTCATATATAGGTTTATTAATGACCCATTCTGTATGTTGCATGATATTGACCGATTGATAAACAATAGGCATTTCATGGACTTTATTTTTAAGTTCTTCTAAGTATCTTCTATTGGTCGCTTTTACTAGGTTGTAGTGCATTATTTTTGCTCCTTATTTTTAGACAAAGTATTACTAATTTCCTTTGCTGATTGTTGTTTATAGTTATGCTTTTTTCCATAGTAACCACCAACAAATGGGTTTTCCCACTCTCTTGGTGGCATAAGCATTGGCAAATATTTCGGATAAAGACTTTCATTCCTAATATTAAAGTTCTTTATTTCATCAATAATTTTAGGTGTAGCTTCAACGTAAGTAATTGTTTTAATTTTATTACGTTTTCTATTTTGATGTTTAATAAGTCCTAGTTTTTCACAATAGGATATTAATTTACAACCAAGATGTAATCTC
>Ga0208553_1000159_pt1 | contig 27017 bp, 22 predicted proteins | sample 6_EtaG_FD_184079 | JGI IMG/M metagenome (GOLD analysis project Ga0208553, IMG submission 184079) | Marine viral communities from the Subarctic Pacific Ocean - 6_ETSP_OMZ_AT15160 metaG (SPAdes) (version 2) | ecosystem: Environmental > Aquatic > Marine > Oceanic | place: Pacific Ocean | collected...
CTGCCCATTTTCTCTTTTGCGCGCCAAGTTCATGACTTGAAGCCGCACAAGGGGGGCGCCCGAAATTGTGTTGGCATGCGCCATTCCTTCAACATCATTCCACGATTCGGTGCTCGGGGTATAGTCTCGGGGCCTAAGACCACTATAATTAGGATATAAGAATTGCAATAATTTTTGAACTCTTCCCAAGTTCTCATAGCTCTCGCCTACTGTGGCTGCGGGGACTTTAAAGGAGAGCGTTATTTTGCGTGTGGTATTCTTAAACATGTAAATAGGATCATTGCGACCATACACTTGCTCTGATGCCCAATCGCTGCTATATGTCTCGTTAAACGCGGTTATAAAAGCTTTGAAGGCTACATAATGATCTGAATTAATGTGATAAAACGTAATAATACGGCCCGCGGTAGCTTCTGCATCGGAACCATCGATATAAGAAGGAAGAGAACCTCCTCCATTCAGCTTATTTACATTAAAATCATCACTTCCCTTCGCCATAATATTCTCCAGCTATATTAATTTCCAAGCGCCATTTCGCTCAATCTGCCGTTTACAATAGTAAGTACTTTCTCTTTAAATTTATCTCCATCAATCATTAAAGTTAATGGCACCGTATAGCGAGGCTGCACAACCTCAGTCTGTTGAGGGGTTGTAGTCGTCGCGGGCTGTCTCGCTGGTGCCGCGGCGGCGGTGCGCGTTGTGGCGCCGCGGGGAGATGTGGGAAGTGTGGCGCCACCAGTTTCTCCCTCAATGGGCTCAACGGGAGGCGGTAGCGGCGCGGTACCTACATTGGTAGCTATCGCCATGGCTCCGGGGACATATGCGTTTGCAGTGGTCACCGCGCCGGTGGTGACACTAGTACTTCCCAAATTGAGAGAGACTCCGCTCATAGATTTAAAGAGTAATCCCCAGGCGCCGGCGCTGACGGCTCCACGACTCATCGCCTCCGCAATTTTCTCGAACGACTCGGCAATGCTGTTCATTGCATCTTTCTTTTGCGCCATCTTATCAGTCGCCTCGCTCATGGCGCCATATTTGGCGGTGTCGTCCTTTCCCTTTCCAAACAATCCCGACATGAGCTTCCAAGAGGCGCCCACCACGAGCAATGCCAACCCAAGGGCGCCCACTGCTGCAGCGAGCCATAGAATGCCAGCCCCTGCGGTGGCAATACCGGGGGCGCCCCATACCATCGCCGCTATCATGATCGCAAATGCGAGTGTAAAGCCAATAATTGCGGCGGCTGCGGGCCATGCGGCGTCACCGAGGCCCGCGAAAGATAGAACTAGCAGCGCCAAGCCTGCTGCGGCAATGGCAATACCTAGGCCGATCAAAGTGACTGCGAGACCAAAAGCCAACCACCCGTGCATCCCCTTAGCGGCGGCCTTGCCGCCGCGGCCAATACCTACTCCCATCCGTGTGATACTATGGCCTGCTGTGCTGGAGGAGGCTGCAGTTTCAGCCGCTGCTTTCCCAAAGAAGCCCACGACAGCCCCGTAGGATCCCAGGAGAAACTTGCCTATTTTAATAGCAGCCCACAGTTTCCCCAGAGTCGTAATTAGAGGCTTAATCCACGTCATATTATTCTGGATCGCTTTGGCCATCTTGGAGATCCAGTCTACAAGGCCTGTAAAGATGGGGATTAAGGGGAGGAGAGCGTTTTTAAGCTCCTCCATCGCTGTTTTCATATCGGCCGCTTTTTTTTGCTGATCTGCAATCTCGGCGCTTGTTTGTCCGATACCGCCCGCTAAATTATCATAATTTCCAGAAAGCATCATCGCCAAATCATTAACGTTGTCTAATCCGGCCGCCTCTGCATAGTACTTGCGTTGGTAATATGACATGTCATCGAAAGACAAGCCAGCGTCTGTAATGGCGTCTCGAATCATATCAAATCGAGCGGCTGGATCTGTTTCTGTCATCAGATCCATGGCGTTCACAAAATTGCCGCCTAGTGCAGCATTAAGCTTTCCGGCCTGAGTAGCTGCGCCTTCAAAGGTGTCAAACTTTTCAGTCATCTGGAGGAGTTTTCCAATTTCAAGACCGGTCGCCTTTGCTCTCATCGCCAAGTCTTTAAAGGCTCGGGTACCATTGTCTCCCATTTTAGCGAGTTGTCCACCGACGCTAGCAAAGTCGGCAGCTAGTTTCTGCGGAGCGACCCCGAGATCCTGGGCTAAAGCATTGATTTCTAAGGCAGTTTTGGCTGCGCCTTCGGCTGTTTGGCCAAAAGCCTTGGTGGAGACCTGGATTCCCTTCGCTACATCCCCAACGGAAACTCCGAACTCGCCAAGAATCTGGGTGGTGCGTGAGACTTCCCGTTGGACCGCTGGGGTCTGCAGGGTAAAATCGGTGAAAGTGTTGAAAAGGGCTGCGTTGGCGGCGCCGGCTTCTTCTGCCGTTACACCATATTGACGCGTCATATCCCAAGTCTGAGTTAAGTTGCGTGTGAATTTTTCGGAGGCGCCTGTTGCCTGTCGGAAGGAAGATTCCATCTCATCCACCGCAAACCCAAGGTTAATAATGGTATCAATAATCCCTACAAATAGTCCGGTGCTTAAACTATCTAGAAATTGTACGGGCGCTCTCAGACCACTGGCAAGCTTTTTAAGATTACCTACATTGACGATTGTGTCCTGGCCATAGAGAGCCATTTTTTGACCCATTGCGGTACCCAACTCTACGGCGTCTTCTAAGGCTTTATTGCGCTGTTTTTCAACTTCAAGGGTGGCTTTCGCCGTTTTTAGGCGCGCGAGATCAGCCTCATCAAGCTTTCCAGTCTCTTTTAGTTTTGCTTCAAGGAGGCGCACCTCAGTTTCAGCTATCTCTAGGGTGCTTTCCTGTAGCAGCTTTCTTTGTTGCTGGAGAAGATATCTATCCGTCTCGGAGGCCATGTGCCCCTCCAGCAGGGTGCGCTCGTCCTTTAGTTTGTTCAGTCGCTCCTCTTGAGCGGCTACGGATGCCCTTTGGAGCGCTACGGTTTTCTCCATGCCAAGCCGGGCCAACTCCTGGGAGTCGGTGAGATCATTGGTCAACTCCTTCTGCTTATTAAGGAGTTCAAGCTCCCGTTCCATCCTCGCGAGTTCTGCTGGGGTAATAGTAGCCACTATAATGCTCTCTTAAAGGGGGGCAAATATAAAGTGCCCACAATAAATAGTTTCCTAACGAAAAAGGCTAAATTATGATTTATCGGAGCTATTCATGTTCATCATGTGTGAGGGCATCGAGGGTTGATTATGAGATCCGAGTGTTTGAGCACTCCCTCCCTGTCCTTTGGAGGCGCGCTCTTGCGCTTCGTTCTCGTCCTCGATCTGTTTAATGAGACGCTTTACAAACCATTCGCGCAAACCTACAGGCAAATTGTAAGCTTCTGAGAAAGCCCATCCTCCCCAATATTTGAGAAAGAAGAACTGCTCATAGATATGCTCCATGTAATTATCGGTCAGGCCAAAAAAAGTCCGCAGACAGCGGAACCTCCATGTCCGCTTCATAATTACACTCGTCACACACATAATATTGGGTGAGATCGACATTCGGGGATGCGGTACGATAAGCCAAGCGCAAGCTGCGCGAATCTATTGAAGGAATGTTGTCAATGAGATATTGAATTGCTTCAGCAGAATCATCATTATTCACTGCTACGACCATATTGCTCAATTGTCGAGTAACATTTTTTTCGTAGCTCTTTTTCTTGCGATCTGCCTGTACAGCATTCGTGAAGTTCTTCTCATCTGCTCCGGTTAAGAGCCGAAAAGTAGCCGTCACATTGGTTCGTGGCAGCACAACATCAAAGGTTCCGTTTTGGTTGTCTATGATATCTCGGTCTGCCAAGTCGGTGCCCGTATAAACAGACGCCTCGTTTAAATCAAAACTATATTCTGTGGTGGTGCCGCATGAAGGACAACTTACTTTTGTGTCGTATTGGTTTCCATATCCTGATACTCTGGCGCACAGGATAATGGCGTTGCGATCTCCCACCAATAAATTATCAGGGTTGATTCGTTTATCCACAATTAAGCTGCGGATTACTCGATCTAAAGCCACCCCCTTACGGAGCAACGTAGCAGATGTAAGCATGTCCTCTTCTTTGGCGGTCATTTGCTTAATCTCTAGGCTTTCTTCTCCATGTAAAGGATGATCTTCTGGGTAGAACCGCCCTTTAGATGGGAGTTCTACAAATTCAGTAGGTACAACGAAAGAAAACCCGCTAGTGGGGGCCCCTTCTTGAAGTACTGTGGGTGGGGGGCTCGCTGCTTGTGTTGCGGCGCCCCCAACGCGGTTTTTATTTCGTGACAATATACACCTCTCGTAATTTATTTGTCGTTATAATTCATGTTTTAGATTTTAAAGAATTTGGTGCCGCCGCCCTTGGCTGCAGATGCATGGGTCGTCGTAACATGGGCCCAATCATACTTCAAATCTACAGTGAGTTCCGTCAAATCATCCTCACCATAAGCCAGATCACCATACTTCAGATTAATGATGAAAGCATTAACTAAGGTCCACTTTTCCAACTCCTTTCCCTCAGAATCAACTTGAGTAATAAAAACAGTTCCTAACGCGGCGGCGGATTTAGCTTTCGACATTGTAGCCAAGTCAAGAGCAGTCCCAGGGGGCGAATATCCCGATAATGCGACAATATCGGAAAGGGTAGCAGCCATATCCGGATTGACGGGATCCACTAAGGTTACTGAAACATCCTGCCATGTTACTGATCCCGGATAATAAAATGTATGATTTAAATATTTGTGTTCTGCCGCGGCGATCTGAAATGAAGGCTTTGCTACCGATTTAGCATACCATAACAAGGCGCCTCCGCCTCCTATAGAGGATCGAATCCCGTCGAAAGAGACTGTAAATCTAAATTTTCTTTTGGGATCTTTTAATTCGGTATCTTCCCCGAAATTTTGTGACCAGAATGGCATTAGTTGGAACTCCTGTTTCTATTTTTATATAGTCCGTGATGTAAAAATTCTTTCATATCTTTTAGTCGTCGAATGAAGCGCCGCTCGAAGCAATCACGAAGTCAATTGCGATATATTCGATAGCTCTTGCGGGTTTCACCATGATCTTAGCATACAAAATGTTTTGGTCAATCAAATCCGGAGTCGTAGTCGTCTCATCCAAGATTAACTTATAATCGGTGATACCAAAGTTAATCTTGGTATTGGCCAACAAAGGCTCAATTAGGGCGATAAAACGATTCCAAGTAGCTTGCACATTTTGTTCGAAAAGAATTTGTGTGGAAAGGATGGAGATCTGCTTCTTCAAGTAGATGACAAGCCTTCGCACGTTGATTCTGTCAAGAGCCGACTGGCGTTCTTGCAGAGTTTTCTGCCCAAAGACCACAATTCCACTAGAAGGGAAAGAGGCAATTGGGTTGATGCGAGACTCATACAGAGTGTCGCGATTCTTAGAGGTTAATCTTTCTGTGACCGCGGTAATGGGGATACCAGCAGCACCGTCACTCAGACCACCTCTATTAAAGCCCGCTGGCGCGAACCAAAGTTCGGAAGCCTTTTGCGAGCTAGCGAGAACGCCCAGCATTGCTACAGAGGGCGGAATCCAGAGGAGTCGTCCACTTGCAGCATCGCGGGTTTGCACCCAAGGATAGAAAGTACAGCCATAGCTGGAGTCAATGCGCCGGTTTCTCAATGCAGTTGCTGCAGACTGAGGAGTTGTTCCTATACGCGATGCCTTGCTGCTATAGTATTTCTCATGGGCGGGAATGTACACATCCGGCAGATCAATGAGTGCCAGTGCATCGGCCCGGTCTTCACACACATCAATCGTGCGGCCGGTCAAGGAAGTGTGAGTGAGTCCTGGGGTTGCCAACAAGTTCATATCAATAAACTCGGGGTCCGCCACTGTGTCAATAGCCTGGGCATAAGTATGATACGCATAGCTAGTATCCTCGGTTACATTTGCTCCCATTCCTTGATTATAGAGGGGATCTGGCTTTTGAATATCGAAGCCATCGAAACCACCCCAGAATGGCGCCGTAAAACGGTTATATTCTGCATTGAGCAGGTTTTCATAAGTACCCGACGTTATAGACAAAGATGCTGCGCGGGATCCTGATTGATAAAAATAGCGGCCATTGCCGTCCACGCGCATATCATCCAGTGAGAAGACATAAGACCATGCTTCTACGCCGGCTGTATATTGTTTAGCAGGGTTCTGTCCCGAAACCGGATCATCGGGGAAACTAGCGTACAACAAGCGATGCCAGTCGGCAACACTCGGATCTGGGCGCGTGCTTCCAGAAGTACGTGTTACGGAAAAACCGAAATACGCATTCGTTGGGTTGGAAAGTCCCCCAGCAGATGCTGAAATCCTAAGCCGATCTTGGGGCCAATATAAGGACGCTGTAAGTCCGACTACGATGTCCGCTTTGTCAGCAGCAGAGGCTCCTGTCATAAACATGCCGAAGCGCGCTTGTCCTTCACCACTCCCAAATTTATTGGCCAGAGAGTCAATGCCGGGAGCGCTCGCAATTGAACCGGAGCCCAGTACGAATTTGCTCGTAGTATTGGCTGTAGTGGAGGTAAATCCGGAACCTGAGAGAACAGGTTCGAAGTTGGGGGGACCGAAATAGCCGAAGGGCAGGAGAAGGGGATCGGATGCTCCGGCCTCGACGTCTGCATTCATTTCTACATAGACGAACTTAGATTCATTAGGATACTCACCGTATTCCTTAAGTCGGCGCACATTTGCATCCCAGCTTAAATATTTATCTCCAATGAGGCGTGCCACATAGTTAGGAGATGTAGGATCGAGAGTACAATTATCAAATCGTTCTAAGATGACCACATTGTTGTCTGTATCAAGCAAAGATCTAATAACCACCGAAAATGTACCATATTGAGTAGTTGTACTCGTCGAATGGCGAACTTTTTCAATGGATACTTTAGCGTGCTTATTAAGCCATGCGCCATGGCCGCGGCCCTTAAGGCGGAAAAGCTTCGTCATCTGGGCTGGCTTATAGGAGCTAGCGTCTCCGCTTAAATCCTGTCCGATAAACCAACCGGCAACAGCCTCGCGAGAAGCTTGCGACTTCATGTTTTGGGGACCGGTAGTGACAGAGCCACTCTTGGCAATCCCATAAATGGCTCCTTGCATCGCTTGCCCACTAAGAGATGAGCCCGAAACCATATAGTTGCGCACGTTGCCTTCAAATGATTCGCCTAACCAAATATATGCAGTATTCGGATAAAAAGTATTTTGCGCAGTTAATAATTGGGGATTAGTATTAAACCGCTTTCTAATAAACGTTTCTGCGTCATCATCGAAACCGAATTTTATAGTTTCTTGTACTTGATCCTCATTGGTTACCACCACAGTGAATAAATTGTTACTATCCGTTCCGATGCACGCAGTTGTTCCTGACATCAAAGTGCCGCCGACGCCGCGGCCCGATCCTGACAATGCGACGGAGCCACTGTTCATATAGAAAATGGCTGCTAAGATGCCTGCGTTAGGTTCGGGATTGGACCCGGCGCCGGCTCCTGGGCCGGATCCGGTGGCAGTAGATCCTGGCTCGGCAACGTGGCTGGGGGCGTTAGCTAAATCTGTTCCGCTTCCGGAAGGAAAAACCCAAAGTCCATAAGCACCGCCACCGGTATTGCCGCCATCCCAATGAGGATAGGAGCCCAAATTAGCTGCATTGTTGGTGGTCTTCCACCCTGCAGCCGCAGCGCCGCCGGCGCTGCTGCCAGCAGTCGTTTGCTGCCCTAAAAGACGGATATAAGTAAGAGGAGCTACATCTGCATTTAAGAATGCTTTGGCTGCATACGTCCCATACATGGGAGATTGGTAGTTGCCATTACGATAGATATCGCCGCCCGCTCGACCGGGTACGGTGTCTCCAAACATTTCAACGAAGTCTGCGTAAGATGAAACCTGAACAGGCTGCATGGCAAGACCACGAGATGCGCGGCCGATTACTACGGGGCCAATCGCTTGGGGGTTCTTAGGGATGAAAGAGTTATCAATTTCATTAATAAAAACACCGGGGGAGACAAATTTAAAGTTTTTCACTGACATATTGCTTGGTTCCTCTTCTGTGAGTATGACATTATATCATATTGCAATCATAAACTAAATAGTATTTCTATTTTCAAAAAGCGGAAAAAGGTCCTGAACTAAACAGAAAAAAGCCGGTTCACTTCAGGAACTCTCGCCAAAGAACGGAATCTCGCCTCCTGGCACCACTCTTTCCGATGGAAATTGAAATTCGACGGTGTTTTCGTCTATTCTCACAATGGGACGATCTTCGTTTTCTCCTTCACCCATCAAATACCCTAAAACTTTAATAGTAATTTCCGTCGTAAACATGCGCATATCTTCGCCGAGATTGCTAATGTTATTGCTCTGAGCAAAGCTTTGATCAATGAATGCCTCATATAGATGACCATTGCGCCGCATTACAAACGAATTAATTTGGCCAGTTCGTGCGATAAAGGGAGCTACTAAATCATTCATCTGTTGTTGGTATTCGGTTTTAAGTACAATCTTGTAATCAATATTAATGTATACTGGGATGGGTACCGATAAGGTTTGGATAACGATTTTGTGGTTTTTTCTCGGATAAAAAAGCTGTCTTTTGGATTCAGGAGGATCAGAACGCTGGCGCTGCCGAACTCCGCTAGCTATAGCAAAATTCCGAGTTTTATCTGGAACAATGCGCTTTGCAATAATAAACCTTCCTGATCTGCCGTTTTTGTTTTTAGAATAATAATGTGCTTGAAAGGAGCCTTTTTTCTGGGGATCTTTCACAACCGCGGTGCGTTCTACACTAATGAGGGGAAGCTTTAAAGCGCCGGCGTCATCTCTTAAATCTTTTTTGTGCTTAATCTGATACGCTCTTTCGGGTGCCTGCCAGAGCACAGGAGTGGTTACAAAGCCTTCATTGGTACGGGTTCCCAATTTCAAATCTTCTTTTACCCACGACACCAGGGAATAATCAATATTCTCTAGAGTAGAGGCCAACATTCCGATCTCTTTAAGACCTACGGCGCGTTCAGTACCTACGGGCAACATCGCAAAATCAAAATTATCAGGTAGCATCGAATAGTCCCTTTCTGGCTCTCTTACAAGTAGCCGTAATTTCAAAGCTGTGCTCTACTTGGCCAAAAAGCTTCTTCGGCTCCGACAGCTTTACGATTTCATAGAAAAAATCGCCATATAGTACAAAATCCCCTTCACGGACATACAAATCCTGATCTTCGGTAAGCCTTCTACGCTGGAAGTGGACCACAATTTCCCAGGACTTGTCAATTCCCATATTTTCCATATATTCAGTAACATAGTCGGTAAACTCTACCAGTGCATATACACGGACTGGGGGCAAATAGGTTTTTTCAGGAGCTTCGCCATATAATTCATGAAAATTGGTAGTTTCTAGATCAATGGGATAATATAAGATTTGCTGGCCAATGACTTTTTCAATTAACTCATCATTAACCTGTTTTACTAGATCTCGCTCTTTTTTCCCTAAGAAAAGAGGCGGGGGTGGTGCGGGCGGTCTTTTCCATTCATTATCAGACATGGGTTATCCCACAAATATGGGCAACGGGGAGAAGAACATTGTCTCGGACGCGGCCTTGGCACGTTCCGAATCATCCTTCGTGAGTTGCACATACTCCATTTCTTTAAGAAGCTCTCTGAGCTTGTCTTTGAGGGCCGCTTGCTCTTCTTTGGCTTGGGCCAGCAATTCTGAATGGTTTAGAGTCACGCTCTCGCCCGGAATAGGCATTGTCGTGAATTTGCCGCGGATTTGACCCAACATCTCCTTGCAGAGAGCTAACGCATACTTGCGAATCCACTGCTTTCCAATGGCATTGATGTTTTCATAAGGGATATTGCCGAATGGAAGGGTATTGACATTATTGATCCCATCTGCACTTCCCGAGGCGCCACTCCGACCTTCCCAGGGACTATCTTCTACATAAAACTGCACCCAAATGCGATCCATCTCTCCCAGGCCCCAATAGCTCGGTGTGGGGAACAATCGTAATCTGCCGTCAATCAATTCATAAGAATAATTGGAAGTTCGAGTCCGGATGGAATCCTCGTACATGATAGCCTGTAATTTGTTCTGCCATGTAGGAATAATCTCAAATGTGGAGTCATCAGCAAATTGGCCGTAAGTCGAGTAATTACCAACGACACCTACGCCGCCATAGTACCCATAGAAGCGCCACATTGCCCTAGGAGAGCGGAAAAAAACTTTAGTGACGTTGATACGCTTATTATTAACTTTGCCGCCGTAATCGACAGCATTGCCTGCCTCGTCGGTGCCGCTATCTGAAGCATCCATGATAATTTGGCGAATATCATAGTCTTGTACGTCCTGTGTAGGTTTAAAGGAGGCCGAATAATGTCGAACATCCCCTCCCATGCCCCCATAGGCGGTAACGCCATCTGCTACAGTACGAGCGCTTTGAAACTTGAATTTTGGATATTTGAGGGCTACGTGGGTGCCGCTCAAACTAGATGAAAGCGGACTAGCGGTGAGATCCCCTAAATGATTGAAAGTGCCCGTTGTGCTTCCCAACATGCTGCCTAGAGTATTTTTGCCTTGATGGAGATTAAGGATATAAGAGTATTCTAAGACAGCTTCTTCATAAGCAGCATAAACGTTAGAGGGCGTTAACTCAATGTCAACTACATCTCCTCCTAGTTTCTTATATACAAAAGCAACTTGAGCCACAGCACCGGTAATGAATTCGGCTGACGAGGTGTAGGCTCCAAAGGGCAACGAGCCGGTTACTTTGGTGGCACTTCCCGTTGAAGTAAGCACAATTGCGCTAGTGGTTGAAATAGGATCAAGGGCTGTTGGCATAAAAGGGGTCCTCTGCTAAACTAATTAGTTGTTCATAAGCAAAGGCGCCTGCAACTATTCATAAAACGAAAATCTCAAAAATTTACCGGGGGAAAAATTTGGTAAATCGACATTTTGGTTTTTGATCTCCCAAAACAAAACCCCTGCCACACGAAGGCGACAGGGGAATTGTTTTATAGAGGACTAATCTATTGACCTGATTCGCCCAAGAGTCCACGCACGATGACAAGACCGTACATATCCGGACGGACCATCTTCTTGGCGTAACGAGTCATCACGCCCTTACGGGGCACGAAGTCTTCGGGGCCAAAGATGGTGGGTGTGGTCTGCAGTGGCACATACGGTGCGTACACAAATCCACTTTCAAGGAAAGAAGATCCGCGACGTCCGACGAGAACCACGTTCCGCAGGAAGTATGGGTCAACAATGACGTCAAACTTCTTGGAAAGTGATCCCACCTTGACAGCACCAATGGAGCCCTTCTCATCATCATTAGTGACAGAAGCACGGAATCCAGCCGTGAACTCAAGGAGATTGGCAAGTTCGGGTCCAACGACCACGAAGTTTGCACCACCCCGCAGAGTCTTGCGGTGAATCTGTGCGGACACATCATTAATGGTTTCGATCAGAGTCTCATACCATTCGCTCACAGTACCGGTGAAATCGGGAGCCTTAGTAGACGCACCAACCTCAACACCAGTCTCACGGTTTAAGAACATACCGGGAGAACGCGACCAGTAGTAAGTACTAGCGGTTGCACCATTGACGAGATCCGCAAGAATCTCACGGTCAATCTCAAGAGCGACTTGCTCCGAGAGAATGCTCGTAAGCTCAACCTCAGCATCCAGGTTGTGGTAGGCGTTAAGATCTTGTCCTAACTCCGGAGTCCACTTAGCCTTCAGCTTCTTGGTTACTGCGGTAATCGCCACGGAATCGACCTTGATGTCGATTTCGGGGATGTTCTGCTGATTTTCCAGTCCCCAGACAGCTTGTCCAACAACTGAGCCCAGAGCACCACCGCTGACAAGATCATCAGTCTGTGCCCAGGAAACAGTGTTCCAACTAGCCGAAAGAGCGCCGACAACGAAGTCCGACAATTCCTTGGGAAGGTTGGGAGCCGCACCATCACTACCCGTACTCACGAAGACAAGCTTCACACGGGGCGTGCCAGAACCACTAACCAATTCCGTATGACGACGAATCAAACGCGCGGTTGCAACAGCAGCAGCAGCAGTACCGGTGGTAGCACCGGTCTTCAGAATACCATTTCCGAGAGAACAGGATACATTGAAGGATTGAGGTCCATCCAAGCTAACCTGATCGAGGCCCGACTGCAACACTGTGACAACTGCCACAGCCGTAGAGCCAGACACGAAATCGACATCCCACTCGACTGCCCTATTCAACACCGAGGCAGAACTTTCCATACTGCCAAAGGTACCATAAGGGCCGGCTTCCACCGATAAAGTGAGTTGATCACTAGTGTTGGAACCTGTCGGAGACGAATAACCATTGTTAAGGTTATACGCACCACCAGCAAGGCCAACGCCATACTGGTCAAGGTCCACACCACCAGTGATCTGGGACCCTACCTTTCCACCACCGTAGAAAGAGCTAGACCAGTCGTAAGCCAAACGAGAATACTCGTTGTCAAGGCCATTACCGGTGTCGCGACTTACGGTGAAGTCCAGGAAGAAGATGAGACCCGAGGGGAGACTCATCGGCTGAACACTAACAAGATCGTTAGCGATCAGTCCCGCAAAAACACGACGGACAATGGGGAATGCGACGGCCGCAAAGCCCTCGACATCACCACCAGCCATTGTGGAAGTTTCGCGGAGAAGCTCCTTTGCCTGATTTTCAAGCAAACGAGCCATAGAGTGGCGTTGACGCTCAGTGCTAATGCCTTCCAGCAAACCTGTGCGCTCCCACTTCTGTAGTAATGCATGCCCTTCAGCACGCAAATCACGATTGATAACTCCTTCGGTCAATCGTTCAATAATACCAGCCATTTTAAAATACCTCCTATGTTAATGTATTTGTATCTTAATTGATACCTGCTAGTTTTTTCATCCTATCCGCCATGGGATCGGATGGTACGCTCTCTTGACGAGAGGCACGTATAACAGAAGTGCCACGACGACCGAGTGCTTCGCTTAGTGATTGCGGACCAGACTTTACAGTCGATCCCACTGTGCTTTCAAGCGTGCGGTATATTGTTTTAGCTTCTGTTACTGAACCAGCTTTTGAAATAGCGCCGGCAATTTTTGTTTTTTGCCGCTCATTTAGGGAGGTATTTCTCAAAACACGGTTCGTGTAAAGCAAGCGAGCATTGGAAAGATTTACTTCATGTAAACCTTCCTTCAACTCTTGAAGTGCTTGCTTGTATTGTGTAAGGGACTCTTTAAGTTGTTTATTTTCGAAAACAACTTCTTCTTGAGCCTTCTTCAAATCTTTCATTTCTTCTTCAACATCAGTGCTGCGGCGGTGGGCAAATTCTTTTTCCATTTCCCAGCGCATCTTCTCGGATGAGCTTCCAGCCCAACCAGTCAAATCAGCACCCATGTCAACTGTAAGTGTTTCGACGATGGAGTCAATTAACTCATCGGAGATATCCATAGTCTCTTCGAGGCCGGCCTTTGCCTCCGCATCGCTGTCAGCTTCGGTGTCTGCGGCAGACCCTGCGAGGGCCGCGGCACTATCATCATCGTCTTCTTCCTCTTCACCAGCTTCTTCGCCGGCAAAAGAGCCTGCATCGGTAGCGGTTTCCCCTAACAACGCATACAAATCTGCTTCGTTAAGGTCAATTTCCTGCTCGCCTTGAAGCTGCAGCACGGCCTCCTGGAGAGCATCAAGATTAATCTCGACTTCTACGCTCTCGCCGGCGCGCGGCAAGTCGCTCAGGTTTTCGCCTTCGTTCTCGGAGAGGTTGTCGGTTGCGGCAAGAGGAATATCTTCGGCCACTTCTTCGGCTTCCTCAGCGCCACTGGCGCCAGGATCCATTCCTCCCCCTAAGTCCATACCAGGATCAGCCGGCGGGGCTGCCATGGGATCTCCTTCTGCAGGCGGAGGGGGTACTCCCAGGTCGCCGCCCAAATCATCGAGGGCCCCTTCTTCTTGTTCTAACAGGTGATTCAGGGTGGTTCGCACTTCTTCTGAATATCTATCAATTACGACAGATTCAGCATTTTTAAGTGCAGCTTCCCGTAAGGCTTTTGCGTCGACGATGGCGTCTCTTAGCAAACTAGACATTAATATACTCCTAAAATGACACTAATTCAAAATAAATAGTATTCTTTAAATGAAAACGACCATTATTATGAGCCTCGGCTGCTTATAACCCACCAATTTTCACCATCTGATTGGACAGAGCGAGTGGCTGTGTTCGTTTTTATTTTGATCTCGTCAGATAAATCTATTAAACCAGCGGTGCTTTTAATGGTTAAAGTGTGAGGTTTTTTCAAGTGAGTGGCTTTTAAATTTAAAACGCGCCCACTATTGAGGGCCGGATCAGGTAAAGTAATACAGATATGATTATCTGAAAGATCGGCTAAGATAGTATAATCATCATCATTAATTTCATAGTTCTCGTCGGCAATGGTGGTGATGTTTTGGTAGTTCGCTGAGCTACAAACAAGCGGGCCGCTTAAATCTACTCTTTCGCTAGCCTTTAAAGTCAAAGTGGAAAGCTGTCCGTAAATATTAAGAATATTTTGAGACCCATCAAAAGTTAAATTTTTACTAGAGCCAAAAGTACTTCCTTTTTTAAATTGTAAAGCGTTTTGTTCTCCGGCGGGGTGATGGATTTTAGAATTAATGTAGTCTTTATAAAAAGCCTGGAGGGTAGATTTACGAATAAGGTTGTGAGAGTTGTCATACACTAAAATACTGTCTGCGTCTGCTAATGTTTGCCCGTTCATCTTAATAGAGCCTACAGTATGGAAGCTTAAGGTCAGTTGATTGTCTTCGATAGCAAGGCCGCTGCCTTTACGAAGGTCTAAAGTCTTCGCCGGCACAGTTCCTCGCAAATTATCAGCGGGAATATCTGTTAAGTTCTCTGCCGATCCATACAAGTTCTTAAACCGCAAATTTAAACCGCTTAATGTGGTGCCATCCCATGCCAGATTCGTGGCTGCTGTGATGGTATCGTCCCCATTGGAAATTAAAATACCACTTGCGCGGTTGTTGACAATAGTATGGACGGCTGTAGGTTTAATCTCTCTCCCATCTGCGAGCTTAAAAGCTTTCGCTGTGATGGCGGAGTTAAAAGTCTTCTTTCCATCGATCTTTTGGTCTGAACGATCATCTACTACTGTATCGAGTTTGTCGATTTTATTGAGCTTTTCTTTGTCTTCTTCTGCTAGCTCAATAACAGCAGGCTCAAGCACAGGTTGAACAACATTATAAGCCATATATTAAATTACCTATATTATGGATTGCAAGAATCTAGTTTGCCTGTCATAATTAGACTCAATAAACTATAAATGCTTCGATTATATAAAAAAGGGGTCCCCCCCACAAGGAGGGGCGCTTAGGAAACATTATCTTAGTAAGAAGATAAATCTTAAATTAGACAATAGACCATGAACCGGAAACAATATATACTAAACTAACAGCGGCATATGCATCGTTCAAGACGATTTGATCGAGGCCATCAATTAGATGTGTTCCTGAAACCTGAATCAAAACGCGGTTGTCGGGCGCACAGTTACTCGGGCCCTTGACGACAATACGATCACCGACGCTGGGAGCCGCGGTTTCGGGCAGACTAACTATCAATTCCTCAGCCGCAGGGTTAATTGTGCCGGTAAAGTAATTAATACCCGCGGTCAACTTATCTCCATCAACAATTGCAGTTGAAGTCATAGAGTCGCCTCCAGCCGTGGCCGCAAGAACACCATTAGTAGCAGTAATATTACTACCCGCTAGCTTTACAGCTAAATCAGCCACGGTGGATTTCTTTTGAATGCTATTGGCATTGTCATATATTCCCAGAACATCAAGCCCATCAAGGCTAGAACCAGTAATTGTCTGGCTCAAAGTGTCAACATCCAGTTCAACAGCGGCCGCGCCGGCTTTGGCAAGACCCTCAGCAAATGCACCTCCGTCCAGATGACTAGCTTCTACTGAACCAGTTGCATAAGCATTGTTCTCAACAGAGCCAGTACCCATTGCGGCCATTGTAATGGCCCCTTGCTTGATGTGGTTTTGGGTTATCGAGCCCGTTGCATAAGCATTGTTCTCAAGAGAACCAGTGGCCATTGCGGCCATTGTAATGGCCCCTTGTTTAATGTGATTTTGGGTTATCGAGCCCGTTGCATAAGCATTGTTCTCAAGAGAACCAGTTGCCATCGCAGCCATTGTAACAGCCGCTTGTTTGATTGCATTTGCCACCACAGAGCCAGTTCCAAGGTTGCGTTGAATGATCTGTTGATCGCCGATCTTGACGGATGTTACAGAACCACTTAGAATTTTGGCAGTACGAACACCATCATCTTTCAATCGAACTGTGTCAGAGTCAATCTCGATACCGGTATCATCAACGTTGACTGCCAGCACAGCATTGCTGCGGGTTAAACCATCTCCTGCCAAAACTTCCGCAAGATTTGATGGCGACATACCATCGGCTTTACCGTCTAAAGAAGAAAGAAACAAGATTGCATCATTTGCTTGTGAATCAAACGTCGCTGAACCTGTAATATTTTTGAGTTGTAGTCCTGTACCACGTAATTCACCCGAAGCTGAAACGTGTGATACCGCACCACTAATATCTAAACTAGCGCTAATGCTGCCAACCGTTGCGAGCGATCCACTTAAAACGGATGCCCCTAGTTGAAATTTATAAGCCATATTTAAATACCCTCCTATAGTTGTATTAGTTTTTGGCGACTGAAATAGTCATACACTACTGCAGCCAAGCTCACTTGTGACGGTGGGCCTTACTATTAAGTAGTGATCCGGAGCACTTAAATTTGATCAATTATGCGGTTGATCGGTCCCCACATACAAATAAGGACGCTTTGCATATCATTGTATATAACTTTTCGGTTTTGTGCTTATCAATAAAGTAGCCACGATCCTGAAGAAGCGTAAACTAATGATACCGCACTGTAAGGAGCGTTCAGGATAATCGAATCTATCCCATCGATGGTGTGGCTCCCAGATGTAGTAATCGTTATAATGCGTATTTCACTACAATTACTTGGAGCTTTTAAGTGCACTAAATCTCCCACAGTGGGTGCACTTGCTTCGGGCAATGAAACCGTCATGGTGGCTACGGCGGATCCTAGGGCGCCCGTGAAATAATTGAAGCCCGCTGTGAGGCTTGTGCCGTTAACAGCAGCTGTCGCCGTCGTGCGATCTCCAGAACCAGTCGTAATTCCTGTAAGGCGACTGCCGTCTCCCTCGAAGAAATTAGCTTTAACTCCAATGCTAGCGGTGAGATCGCCGCTAATATTAAGAACGTCACCATCAAACGTAAGATTAGTCTCGCAGGTGATGGTGTTAGCGTCTCCGCCTACATTTGTAATAAGCGAATTGTTGGTGGCGTTGGATACGCGCGGAATATTAATAATAGAGCCGCCATCGGACGTGCTTAAATTACCAGAAAGGATGTTCCCGAGTATTAAATCACCGGGCAGATATTCTTGGGCGGCTATTACGGTGCCAGATAAAGTATTGTATGCCATACAGCACGTAGTCCCCTCTTAGAATATAAACCATCCGGTGTTGCCATTACTATATAAATGAATCGCCGGCATTGAACCAGTTAATAAATAGTAACCAGCATTATCAATTGTATCAGCCCCCGATGCAGAAATGTGAATGGCTGATGAAGTGGATCTGCTTCCGGGATATTCATCTTTAACAATAATAACGCCACCGCGTGCTATAGTTGCTGCGCTGGGAAGTCTGAAATTGGTTTCTAGATCTCCGACATTAATCCCCACAATATAATCTCCGGCAGCGCCAGTCACTTTGTCAACCAACACGTTCCGATAATTTCCTTGGAATGCGCCTGAAAGTGTAAGGCCGCCGGATCCTGTAATATAAACTCTTGTTTCAGCTACCGAGGCGCTTAAGACATATCCGGCGCCGCCGGCTTTCCACACAGACAGGCTTCCGGTGCGAATATGAGTGTCGTCGTTACTGTTACCAAATTTAGTTGAACCAGTTGCGTCAATAACCGTCACATTTTCAATGTGCATGTGACTAGCACTGATGGTACCCGTTACGGAAAAGGTACCTGTTAACTGTAAAAGGTTGTGGGCCGAAAGAAAGGTGAAATTAGCCGTTCCAGAAGAGAAGGTATCTCCTGCGCCTGTCATATATTGGACAGACCCGGAAGGACCGTTGGCGTTGCCGCTCACGGAGCCCGTGTCAGAACAGTTTATATATGCCCATCCAAAATTAGCCATTATGATATCCTATAAATGGTAACTGCTTCGGTGTCGACGTTGGTGAGTCTTACTCTAAATGTAGCTGAACTAGCATCATTAAGCTCCATGGAGCCTACAAGTGTTACAGCCCCATCGCCCGCCGTCAAAGTTAATTTGTTGCCACTACCCCCAGCAGCTAGATTTATGACGGTAAAGTCCCAAGCTTGATCGACCGTAGGAAGGGTAATACCAGCAACAATTTGAGCAGCCGTGGGGGTCGCTTTCGATCTGTCGGTGGTGGGGGTAATTTTGGCAAGTCGGCCGAGCATCTGTGCAATTGTAAGGGCATCCGCATTATCAGCAAGAGTGGCCTCCGTTGCTTGATTTACAAAAAAGTTCCCGACAACATTTACAGAACCAGTTGCATCCGTTCCTAGAATGGTGCTTCCGGTTACGCACAGACCCCCGTTAATATCGAGAGTGTGTGCCGGATTATTAAGATTGAATCCCCAGAGAGACCCAGTTCCTACAAAGCCATAATCAGAAGAAGCAGTAATATCAACTCCGGATTTGTTTGTAATCCGGAAGCGTCGGTAGTCAGCTTCCTGGCAATCGACGCCCAATGCCCATGTGCGCGAGAGGTCGGCGGAGCCACCTCCAATGTCCGCGGGGGGTGCCATTTTAAATGCAATATTGGTTTCAGATTTGGGCTGGCGCTCTCCTGAGCCATCCAAGCCTTGTCCGGCTCGATATATAATATTAGTGTTATCATTGCGAGTAAGCAGTGAAATAGTATAAGGGCCGTGGCTCTCAACATGCACTACGCCGCGCGCACTGTTGTCGCCCGATCCGGATACCCACAATGAAGCTTGGTTCTGACCGTGCACGCCCTCACCAGATGCGCCTGAGATGGCCACGAGCGGGCTTCTATCGGCATTGTCGGCATTGCGCTTAAACAAGGCACCCATCGATGCAGTGATATATGGCATTTCGATATTGCTAACAAGTCCAGAGCCCGTGAGTGTACCAATCACACTCACAGAACTAGTGGCGTTGGCGCCAAGGATTGTGCTTCCGGTTACACACAGACCACCATTGATATCGAGAGTGTGTGCTGGATTATTAAGGTTGAATCCCCAAAAGGTTTCTCCATATCGACCGCCTGCTTCAACGGAGCCCGTGGCGCAAAAGCCAAGGTCGCTGGAGGCGGTTATCCCTAGGGACTGTCCGTTGATGATTCTAAAACGACGGTAGTCGGCTGTTCCGCAATCGACACCCCATGACCATGTTCTTGTGCCATCACTTGAGAGATCAGCCGGGGGGAGAAATTTACCATTTAAGTTTAATTCTGTGGAGGGGACTCTATTGCCGCCGGCATCCAAGCCTTGGCCTGCTCGCATCATGAAAGCGCAATGATTATTGGCGCTCTCAATTGAGAGAGGATAAAAGCCATCAGTGAGAATCTTAACAACAGGGTGCCCGCTGTCGTTGCCAGAGCCTGACACCCATAAAGCTGATTGAACGTTCGAGTTAAGTCCGTCAGTACCGGAGGCTCCAGAAATAGCCACCAGGGGGGCTCTATCAGCATTGTCGGCATTGCGCTTAATCAAGACACCCATAGAGGCAGTGATATATGGCATTTCGATATTGCTAACAAGTCCAGAACCTGTGACTGTAGCAACCCCCAAGTTGCCTTCATTGGTCATGCCATAATGGCGAGAGCCGTCGCTTATTTGGAGAGAGCTTCCGGTAATACCGGTGGAAGCACTAACATATCCGGCGATAGGATCGTGGGAGCCAGCGCCGGGAGTGACGCGGATGCCGCCTGTAACGTTGACGATACAGTTGGAGGCTGTACCAAAGTTTATCTGTGAAGATTGTAGGAGGAATTGGTTGTCCGCTGCCGCTGGAGAATTGGTGCCCGCGTAAGTGCCAGCAGTGTCAACATTACCACAATCGACGGTAATTTTACCATTACCCAAGATTCTGATGGCCGGTGTAGAAGATTCTCGGTCTGTGAACCCAAAGTCTATATAATCAACAGAGGTGGTGCAGGCCACATGGAAACTGGCATAAGAGCTAGTTTGCGCATTGTGGAAGAGGAACCCACGATCACCTAGGGTGTTGTCGGATCCGACTGATGGTCCCGGCAAATCGATGTGGGGAAGTTTGAGTTCCACTCGACCATCAGCGTTGCCTACGCGTACTGAAGGCTCTGACCATCCCCGAGCATAAAAGTTTACCCATTTTCCGAATTGATTTCGGGAACCTTTCCAGAATTGGAGCGCAGTGTGGGTTTCCAATGCTGAACTCAACTGAAGCGCTACGCGGGGGGCGGTCCCGTGGATGCATACCCCACTAGACGCCGTTAACCCTCCTGATACGTAAAGGGCAGATCCTGACTCGGCGACTACCGTACCCATAGGACCGCCAATAAAGACACTCGAAGCGGTAAGACCGTGTTCGAGTTTGAGGGTAGAGCCTGTAATGTTTGAGGAGGCACTAATGGTGGAAGGACTTGAGGCGCCCACAGCTAAACTTGTGCCGTCAAATGTGAGGTTTGCGCTTTCGGCGAGATCGTTAGAGGCGTTTTCATAAAGAACGCGATTGGCAGTGCCACTATCAACGTCGTTGCCTACCTTAATAGAGTTGGCGGCGCCGCTCGATCCGGTAACGTTTTGGAGGAATGAGCCATCTCCAAAGAAAAATGCGCCGGAGAGCGCTGCCGATGCAGATATATTGCCTTCAACAGTAAAATCTCCAACTAAATTATTTCTTCCGGGGGAAAATCCCTCGCCTGAACCAAAGCCCATTTTTAAGTATCTCCTTAGTTTATTAGACTAGATGGTCAGTTAATCCTGAGCCGGTAAGATCGTACATGCTCATTCGGTCGATTCCTGTAAGTTCTGCTATTACCCTGTACTCTGCATTGCCGCCATTAGCTGGAGCACTCACAAATATACGATTACATTTTGCATTAAAGGTATACGAATCCTCATCACTATCCAATTCAACATAGTGCACCCCACTAATTACAGGGCCCGAGCCTGTAGAATTAAAATGTACTCGAATAGTATAGCTAGAGTGATTAACTACAGTAACATTTTTGGTTACATAGGGAAAGTCATATTGGATCTCCTGCAAAGGGGCATGAGTGGTGGACCCACTAATGTAAGGCTGCCCTGCAACTTGATATGATCCAACGTTTGCTAGCCCTGGAGGGGCCCATCCAATGTGCGATGACATTATAAAACTCCTAATTTATATATAGATATGTAGTAAATAGTTATCATATTTTTCTATTGCGCCTTCTTTCTTGGGCGCGCTTTCTTTTTTTTTCATCTCGCAGCCTTTGTCGCTCTGCGCGGATGCGTTTTTCCTTTTTTGCCACCGAAGGTTTTTTGTAATGTCGACGCTCTTTAGCTTCGTCTAAAATGCGGTCTTTTTTAACCTTTTTGGTAAAACGACGGATCATTCTATCCACACTTCCGCGGCATTCTTTTAGTGTAACTTTAACATGTGCGCCTTTAGACATAATTCTTACTTCAGTGCCTGCCAAATCGCTGTTGATTTATTCATAATCGCATCAATGTCGACACCAGCGTCCCGCGGGTTGCCAAGATCGGGATGCCCCTGCGCAGGCTCGTGATTGTTCATAGGATCCGTTCCTTCAAAAAGATCAACCCCATTATAAGCCTCATTCCCGATAGAGTCCATTAAACTTTGGCGGTATTCATTAATTTTCTGAGTGCTCTCGGTGTTTTTTCGCTGTGAGGGGGCTCGCTCTTGGCGCGGACGCGTCTTCGATTCTACAATTACATTCTGTCGTAGGCCTTTTGCAACCTCCGATACAACATTAGATAGAAGCCCTTCTTCTAAAAGGACTTCGTGGATGCATTCCTTAACTAATGGTTTAATTACTCGTTTTAAATCTGATTTCTTCATTTTATTCCTGATAGTTCTTTCCACCGCGCCTTAAGAGAATCCCACGGCTCGTCTTGTTTGACTTCGGTAATAATTTGCTTCTTCTTGCATTTTGTGCAGCCTTGGGGTCTTTTGCTTTCGCTCACGCCTCCAGGTTGCACTAAGCCGTAAGTTGCGTATACTTGATACAATGCTTTTTGTTGTTCCGGAGGCAATTTAACTGGAATAAGCTTCTTAAGGGCTTTTGTGAATGTTGCTTGGCTCACTTTGGCTTGAGATTTCACAAATTGGTGCAAAAGAACTTTGGTCAATTTCAACAATGCGGCGCCTTTGCCTTTAAATTTAACACCCCTAAGAGCCCTTTTGCCATCTCGAACAACAGAACCGTCTACACTAAAATATGCTTCGGGCGGATATTTACTACCCCCTTTAAGGGCTTTCAAAAAGTCATCATAAGTGGCACTATCGGTATCAGGATGAGATTTCATCTGACCGAAAGCCTGTTGGATTCCACTCTTTCCTTGGACGCCCTTGGTTTTGGAGGGATCTCCGATCACTCCTGCGTCTTGAGCTTTCTTCATTAAAGCTACATCTCGTTTCCGATTCGGAGAACCGGTGCGAGTGCCTGTGGTATAAATATCGGACTCGTCGCTATCTAAATTAACAAGGCCAGCACGGGTTTTATTCGGTAAAGGAATTTTAATACAATCTTGTTTCTGCTCGCTCCATTCAAACCCATCCTTGCAAACGCAATTGCCTTCGGGATTGAGATATCGTGGCTCCTCACATTCAACTGGGCCGGGCTCCTCTGAAATACAAGCTTGTTGTTCTTCGTCCCATACTTGTCCTTCTTCAGGACACACACATTCTCCTTGCTTATTGAGTATGCGCGGTGGGAGACACTCGGGCTCTTCTTCTCCGGGAACACACTTACAAGTCGAGGGAGACTGTGTTTGATTCTCCGGATCTCGACATTTAACCGGCTTACAAATACACTGTTTAGATGCCTCATCCCATTGCATTAATGCATCGACAAGTCCATCGTCCTCGACTTCGCGTAATCCCATACGACGTGAAGCCCCACGTTGAGACGGGCGCGTATAGCGAGTTGCATCTTCGGGAGTGCCGCCTTCACCACCGCCTTCGCCGCCGCCTTCGCCGCCGCCTCCACCACCGCCTTCGCCGCCTTTGGAAGACGGAAGAGTACCATCCGGATTAGGACATACACAGTCTCCCTGCTTATTCAGTTGGCGAGGGGGTTCACATTCGGGCTTCACTGGATCATCGGTGATGCCTCCTTCAAATGGTACTAACTCCTTGCCGAGATCGTTTAACATCTGTGCGCGGGAGGACTTCTTTCCTTTCTGTCGAATAAGTGCGACGGCTGCTCCGGACAAAACGAGGCCAATGCCCAACGTAGCAGCCAATTGAGAGGCTGCGAGCATCTGGCCAGTGGCTGCGGTGATGGCGCCTTTGCCCATCTTGCCGGGAATACCTTTGGTAACTTTTTGTGTTAATTCCGCTAGCGCTTTAGAGCCTTCATCAAGCCATAATTCACGGTTGGAGGCGGGAAACATTTCGCCAATCGTTGAGGCACCACCTTGAAGAGCCTGGGAATATGCTGCCTTGTCAACACCCAATTGAAACAATTGAGTCGGATTAGTGGGGTCAATACCCAACTTCTTCATTACGCCAAAAAGCTGTTGGGGGGCAACGTTGGGAGCAAATGTGCCGGGGTTGCCGGTGGCGATGCGTCCAAACATTTGAGTAAAACCTTCTCCCGGTTGGGGCCCAATTATTTTCTGGATTTTTTTGAAGCCCGAGGCAATGGTGCGCCCGAGCTTGGGATCGGGCCCATATTGGAAAGTCTTGAAAATTTGGATTGCCCATGGGGTTTGAAGCAGAATGGCGCCGAGAACACCTGCCAAGCCGCCCAATGAAAGAATAAGAGGCATAAGAATGCTTTCCAAGCCTTTCATGGTTTCGGATCCGACTGCCTCGCCCGACCGGCCGGCCTTTGTATAGGTTCCCTTGCCGTGGGTCGTGGATTCGGGGGCGTAGCCGGCTTTGCCAGATTTCGGCTGCCCCACCTGACCACTGCGGCGCGTGGGGGTCGGGGGCCCTGGTTGGGGTGCGACTGGTGCTTCTGCTAACAGTTGTTCTGTAGCTAATAGATCGGCTTCGAGGCCTTCGATGCCTTCTTTAAAGTGTTTGTAGGCGTCAGCCAATTTATAATCCATGATGTATTTGACATACTCACGGAGGCCTGCTACCAAATGATTGGCAGAATCTGGATCAATTCCCTCTTTTCCGTCGCTAGCTTTAAACTTTTCAACTGCTACATCAAGACCGTCATAGATTGCGCCTATGCTCATGAGAGCTTCTAAGAATTGGCCCTTGTCTTCCATGTTTGGAAACTCGGGAAATTCTTTGGCAAGCGTTTTGCGGAACTTGTTTCCTTCAATGCCTGCGGCTTTTTCCATCGCAGCTTCTAATTTGTCGACAGCCATCACATGGCGCATCTTGCGGTCGCCAAACATTTCGCCGCCTTTTTCCAGAGAGCCGCCAATCTTGGCCGTATAGTACTTAAGCTTTGACCAAATACCTTCTTCTAGGATCTGCTCTTCGGTAAAGCCAGCTTCCAATAAAACTTCTTTATAGCATTCTTCAACAAGAAGTTCCCATCCAGTGGGCTTTCTATCTTCAGTGGCGAGATAGTCGCGCCAAGCATCCGTATAGGCTTGCTGTCCCTGAAAGCTGGACCACTTATATGTCTTCATTCTCTAAAACCTCGTTTAACAGTCGATTGATACGATCTGCTTTAGTGAACACGTTAGGGGTGCCCAGATCCTTTGCTTCTTTCATCATATATGCGCCGGGGGTGGAAGGCTCCGATACAAAATCAAAACAGATAAGCTGGAAGTCATCTTCTACGATGGTCTGTCCTTGCGCTTCGCTAACGGATCCCATGCCACGAGAGGAAATGCCAAGCTGTGCGCCGCTGTTGACAAGACCGCGAAGGATATTGCCGGATGGCGTATCAAGCACTTTGACTTTGCCCATCACGGCTTTGTTATCCATCCACACATCTGTTACCATGTGCGAAGCGTTCTTTAGGTTAATGATAGAGTCGTCTGGATGGTCTAATTCGCCCAAAGCCCTGCGTTCTTTAACTATCTTTTGGTAATTATTGACCTCGCGCATCAATACACGATAGGGATAAATGCGGCCGTTACCATTTTGGATGTCCGCTTCCTGTAATTTGCCGGAGAGCATCATGCCACCATTAGAAACAAAACGCTTCTCTTCTTCTGTGAGAAGATCTTGGCAAACACCACCCTCGCAGAGTGCATAGTACTCTCTTAATAGGACCTTGGCCATAGCTAAGACCCCTTACAGCAGTTTCTTACTGGCTGCAGCATCCATTTACGTGTCCATATATTTATGTTCATGTTTTAAACCTTCATCTCCGATTAGCATATTGAGAACATATGATGTTCCAGATGATAAGCATCCTAAAATTAAATAATTTGCAGGCGTTACATCAAAATTAAATAGTTCTGTGTAGGGAGAAAGTAACATTAAAATCCACCCTACATGGAAACCCATGCACATGGGGCACGAAAACATTTGACCAAGCCACCCCTTAGTTGGCCTTAATCCATCTAAAACTTTTCCGTATACTAGAATTTGTGTGAGCCCGTAGGCGGCTAATATAAATGTTAATAGTTCTATCATTGTTGTCCTGGAAGGTTGGCCATCTTGGCCTGCGTTTGCACGTACAGGCCGAATTGTTTTCTTAACATTTTTGATGCTAAAGTCAGTGAATTCCCGTCTAAATCCTGTCCTGCGCTAGCGAGGGTTTCAAGGCGACTTTTAATCTTCTCAACAACTGCATTATAAACATCATCATTAAGCATATCGTCTAAGTTGTCAGGTAAATCAAGGGCTTGCAAAAAGTCTACCTGCGCAGATTCGGTGTCGGGCATCTGTAAAAGCTTCTCTATCATTTTGGACCCGATATCGCTTAGTTTGCCTTTATAGTCAGGCAATTTATCCACAACTGCTTCTTTAACGTCATCATCAAGAGCGTTCCAAAACCCTCCAACGCCAGACTTACGAAATCTTGCTATTATTCCAGCAGTAGAAGCTTTGACCCCTAGTTTCGTGAGGATCCCGGCCAATAATGGTGCAAGATAAATACTCGCCGCGAGAAGACTGACGCCTACAAATATAGAAGCGAGTAACTTTTTCCGGGTCGCCTCGTCTGTTGCTTGTTTCAATTGGGTTTCTGCGGCAGTAGCTAAGTCTAAAACGGATTGAGCGGTTCTAGCCTCCGACACTGGCAACATCGCAGCGTCGTGATCCAAATAATTATCCCATCGCTCCATTATCAATTTCATTTCAGACATGAGGGCTTCCTAAATGGTATACAAGTAACTTAAAGAATAGGGATCTCTAATATATCCTTGACGAATGGAGCCCTGTTCACTATGCTGAGGCACTTCTCCCAACTCTGTGGAGTCGGTCTTGTCAGGATGGATCAATTCGTCATCGGTCATTGAAATAATAGCTTCGGTCGACTCAAAATACGGGCGCTCTTCATCAATAAAATTAGAAATATTGATAAGCGCCATTTTAGCCGTACTAAGATTTTCGCTGGATGCTTGTTCCATTAACGCTTCGAAAGCTCCGTAAAAAGAGCCTCCCTGAATAGAGTCGGCGACGACGAGGCCCTGCTTGCGCAACATAGAAAACAGCCTATTCTGTGCCCCATAGACGAGATCGTTCATTGTTTCTTTGGGAAATACTGTAATTTTATTGTTTTTGGTAGACAATACAATATCAATGTCACCATGTTCAAAAATCATTAA
>Ga0208553_1000166_pt1 | contig 26073 bp, 35 predicted proteins | sample 6_EtaG_FD_184079 | JGI IMG/M metagenome (GOLD analysis project Ga0208553, IMG submission 184079) | Marine viral communities from the Subarctic Pacific Ocean - 6_ETSP_OMZ_AT15160 metaG (SPAdes) (version 2) | ecosystem: Environmental > Aquatic > Marine > Oceanic | place: Pacific Ocean | collected...
ATAATTTTCAGCTAAAACATCACCTATAACTCTAACTCTTCCACCAAATACATGGTCAATACTTGCAGATGCCCAACCTCTCCAAGAACCACTAACAGTCGTCGCGTTGGTAGAACCACTAATAAGAGTTTTTGCAGTAGTACCAAATCCTTGAGTTTCTACTTGTCCAAAAGAACCAGTTGAAGTTGCAGAACCAGATATTTTTGCATTAGCATTTGTAAATTCAACTTTTGCACCAACAAGAGTCTGTGACGACCCAGAAAGTGTAAATGAGCCAGTAAATTTAGGATTTAATTGTTTACTGTCTATTAATGCCATATCCTATCTCTTCTTGTTTTCTCTTTTCCCACCAAACTGTAATGGATTTAGAAATTTTAGTTCTATGTTCAATTGTTTTTGGTTGTTTCATTTTTTCAATTGTTTCCATAGTAAGTTTTCTATCCATTTGTGCACAAGATTTACATACACTATTATTACCAATAGCTCTATCAAACGCATCTTTTCTCGAATAATAAATTATCCTACTACAAGTAGGACATTTACGATTCTTTCTATTCTTCCAGTGCCTTTTGCGCATTTCTTCTTCTTGTTTCCCACCCTCTTTTTGCACTTTCACTTAATACATTGTGCATTTTTCGGATAGTTTGTCCTATATAGACTTTTCCGTTTTCATTGTTTGTTGCTTTGTATATTCTCATACTAATAAATATCAAGAGATAGTAAAAGAAAAGAGGAAGTGCGATTTTTTTTAGAATTAACCAAGTATTGTTAACAACTTAATTAAAATTTTAGGATTACGTTGTAAAAAAACAATAAGTTTATCTGTGTCAGTTATATAAGGAATTGGTACTTTTAAATAATATAAAGCCTTCTTTAATTTAGCACCAGTTTTAACAAAAGCTTCATTCTCTATAGAAACTTCACGATGACTTGTTTGATCTCTGTACATTCTAAAAGTGGTAGCCTTTCTACCATTAATGGTTGGCATACCGTGATCATCTGTACCAATTTTTTTAACAATCATTTTCTTATTTTTAAACTTACCAACAAGAATAGTATCACCAATATTAACTGGTAAATTTATATCTTCTAATAGGTCTTTTAATTTAATCATTTACCACTCCCAACCTGCCATTGACTTTGTTTTCTTCCAATTATCTGCAGCTTCTTTAGCTGAGTAAACTTTTAGATTACTCGGTGAGTAGAATTTATAAAATTCTTTTTTAGGCCAACCTTTCTTTGCGTATTTACTCATTCCCAATGTCATTGTTTGCCAATCTTTCACCTTACCTTTATCTTCTACCCAAGCATGTTTATATCTTTTACCGCCACTAATCCATTTACTACCAACCATACCAAACACAATTTTCATCTTTGGATCATCTTGATTTATCATAGCCATTTTCCACGCATATGAAAGACATTCACCACAGGCGATAGTTGCTTCTGTTAATATGTCTTTTAATTTAATCATTGTTTTATAATTAATTTGTTAACTTTCCAATTTTCATACTTTTCAAACCCCGCAAGAAATGATCTATATATTTGGTTATATAAATACTGATATCCTGCACCTTCAGGAATTTCTATTACAAAAGACACCTTCCATTTATTCTTCTTTTTCTTTGGTGCTTCCGTTAATATGTCTTTTAATTTAATCATTTTGTAAATATCTTGTTACAGTTTCATCAAACGGTTTAGGTAAATCAGTTACTTCAAAATATCCCCAATCTTCATGTTCATGGTCTAATCTAGGAATTAATTTCTTATTCATTTCAAATTTAAACAAATAAAACTTACCATTCTCTTTATCTTTTGTATACACAAGTTCAGGTTCACCGTTCAAAACTATTTGTGTTTCTTCCGTTAACTCTCTCTGTACTCCTTCTGACGGTACTTCACCAATATGTAAATGTCCTTTTGGAATAGACCAATAAGAATTTGTCCTTTTACAGGCAAGTAATTTACTATCATAAAATAAACAAATACCAGCGATACTTTCTGTATCCATACTTTCTAGTATTTTCCGTAACTTAATCATTTTGCCTTTATCTTCAAAATTTTATTTGAAGTTAAATTTGTAGCCATTCCAAATTTCGCTCTTAACAATACAGTAAGTTTATTTTTATCTATTACAAATTCCCAATTATTAAACTCTTTTGCTACTGACTTAACTTTACCAACAACTATAAAGTAATATCCAACTGTTTCATAAGTGTCCTTTACTTTATATTTATTTTTTTCCTTTTTACCATCCACTCTAATATATTCTGCTTGTATAGTTTTTGGATTTTTTATCAACATAAGTTTAGTAACTTCTGATTTACTTACTACTTCTGTCAACAAATTTCTTAATTTAATCATTTAATCTCCCCTGTAATTTCTCATTCAAATCTTTAATTCCTTCCGAAACATCTGTGACAAACAATACTGGAATCCACATATGAATTTTTATTTTTAAAGAAAATATTAATAATGTCCATAATACTTTGTTTGCTTCTATCCAATGTTTCCAATACGTCTCTCCACTATGTTCTAAATTCATATCACTATGAATTAAATTTTCCCCAAGCTACAACTTCATCATCACTCTCTAACTCATACCCAATACTACCCGTATTTACTAAAAGTAGAAAATTACTACCTGCTTGTTTGATTGTTAAAGCATCATGTTCCATATACTGTCCATTTATAAAGAATAAAAAGTCATCCTCACTTGTGGCTGTCATACTATGAGGAGCTGATGCTGTAGTAGCACTAAAACTTGCAGTACTAGGTACTGTAATAGTATTGACTACCTTAATATAATGTTTTCTTAAATAAGTATCTTTGTTATCAACATATAGTTTTGAAGTTGCTGCTCCATCTACACTTGCTGTACCTGGAAGTCCTAATACTTCTCCATCACCACTAAAAGTTAAATCAGCTGCACTTTCCATAGTTGATGAAGCTAATCCTGTAATTGTTTTATTATATAATGTATCAGTAGTTTGTTGTCCAATTACTGGATCTAAACTACCACTAGCATTATCAATAGTCCATCTAGTAGCCGAGTTATCCCATAAAAATCTTGAATTTGTACCACCACTTCTTCCAACTCTTAAACCAGAGTCGGCTGCAGCCTGAGCTGTTGAACCAGTAAAATTTAAATCTACAATTGGGTCTTCAATCGACATAGTAGTAACATTTTGATACGACGTAGTTCCTTCAACAACTAAGTTACCACGTATTCTAACTGAACCAGTAGCTTCTCCTGTTGAAGACGGTCTTAATTCAATAGCAAGTTCTTCTCCAGTACTACTACTTGCATAAATTCTATTATCACTAAGTTTTATATTCTTAGCATAAAGAGAACCAGTCCCCAAATTCATACTACCTGTTCCTACAAGTCCCGCTGAAAACTTTGTAAAAGCTAATGTATATAGTCCAGTTTCTGAATTTACGGTGGCTGATGTTGTTATAACCACCCCACCAACTTGTGGTGCTTTCACTTGTCTTGCTATGTCAATTAATGGCATTATGTGTTCTCCAACTGATATTTTAGTGTGATAAAATCCCCAGTCCGCGGGAATATACCAAAAACAGAACCAGATATTGGTAAAACTGTATTAGTATTATATGGTTTTCTTATCCTCAGTTTACTATAACTATCAGCAAAGTAAAAGTCTACACTACTTGAATCGGTTTGATTTATAGCTGAAGTTTGATTTATACCATTTATTTTCAGTTGTGCACTTCCACTACGTATTCTATGATTTACTGGTAAGTCTATACTATATTCGGTATAAGTACTTGTTGTAGAATTTGTATTAGTAGGTATAATATGTTGTATCTTTTCTACAAATCTTCTTTCTGCAGCTTCCCAATGTAATACATCTGTTTTAAACCGTGCGTACCCAGACCTGTTATCCATAGTATATCCCGTAAAACTTCCACTTAGTGGGTCTTCAAATTTAAGAATGTCACCAGCAAACTTTGATTCACTTATTGGTCTTACGACATTTCTTATTGACCCTTTATATCCTTCTAATTCAGTTAACATATCATTTCTTCATTTGTTGATAATTTATAATTACTTTGTCGGTTTTAATTAAATCTATTCCGCTTGTCGCATCAGTAATATTTTTATTAATAACAATACTACTTGAAGGTTCACTTACAGAACCCGAAACCCAAAATTCCGCTGGTACAGTCTTTTGAGTCTGAGCTAAATGAGAATATAAATCTACTCCATTCACTTGTACCTTCACAGAACCAGCACTTATTTTATACCCAGAATCTAATGTAACACTAAAAGATGACCCCGAAGCCAAACTATAATCTAAATGTCCTGGATATGTTGAACCTGAATCACTTCCTGAATAACTTGCCATCTTCATAGACAATGCTCTATTAGCATATCCCTGATTTATTATAGCTTTGATATCTACACTTGAAGAAGGTTCACCATTACCTCTCATAATGTACATCGTTGCTCCACCGAAAGTATTAGTAAACTCTAAATCCTGAGTCTCCACACCCACACCACTTGATACACCACGTATAAAATCAGTCGCTGACCCCAAACCACCAGGAGCCGAACCTCCACCTGTTCCAAAAATTCTAATATCCTGAGCTCTTCTATCTGGTCTATACAAAGAACTTACTGATAAATTAGTTTCATCTACAACATTTACACTTCTCGGTGTAAAAGCTTTTTGTGTATTAATATAATTGTTAAATGATTCTGGTATCAAGTATCCCCTAAATGAAAAACCAAATGTTGTTTTTATAATTCTCTCATTATCCCCAAACTCAGTAGCATCTTCAAAACTTTCTATATTTACTTTGAATTTAAATTTACCTGGTTCACCCCAATAAGAACCGTCTGAATAATTTATAAGTTCTACAATCTTATTCATCTGTTCTATATAAGCAGTCCAAATAATACACTCATAGGTTAATGTCATAAAGTCAGGCATTGCTACTGTATAAATTTCTTTTGTAGGAATTAATCCCTGTTGTACAGCAAACTGATCATATCTTTGTTTTTGAGTAAATCTTTTCTCAAAAGTATAAAAGTTTTTAGGGTCATTAGCATCTGTCTTATCTATTGGCATACTATCATCTTTAGCCATACTTGACCTTTTAAAAACTATAAGAGGTGTTATAATTTGTCTTTTAGTATCTCTTAAATAACCATCCTTTTTTACTGACTTCCATCTCTCAGGATTAGAATATAATACAGGAACTTTTATAGTTTCGCCCTGTTCTATGGCAGTAGGTTTTATCACTTCATTAAAGTAATACATAATAGCAGCATCAACATCCATTAATCCTACTGATATATCTTTTACGTCATCGTCCCGTCTACTTACATCATGTCCTCTATTTAGTTTTCTACCGAGGATAAGACGTTGTGAACGGGGTAATGGTTTTAATCTTGCCATTAAATACTTCTAATCCTTTCAATTTGAAGGTTACTTTTTCTTACTAAGAACGCTGCACAAATCACAGCCCAATTAGCATCTACTTGACCACCGACTAACTGATTTTCGTTTATATTACTTACTTCCCAATGAGCATAATTCCAATCAAATATATCACCAAGTTCTACAACCACTCCCAAATCAACTAGTGTTTGTCTTACAAAAGAGAATATACCATCCTGTCTTAAATCAGGTCCAAACTCATCTGTAGTAAAATCAAAATCAGTAGCTTCTACAGTACAAGCTATTTGGATACCAGGTTGATAAATTTTACCTTTAGCTGCTTCTCCATATAAATTTGTTTCTGTGTCATAACGAGAAATTTTATATAACACAATTGTTTGGTTTATTATACCATCTTTACCTTCAGCTAACTTACCAATAAGTTCATGATTAAAGGTATCTAACGTTTTCCTGTCATTTTCAGATAAAAATCTTGAAGGCATATTTTTAACCTATATAAATTGGATAAGGTACTTTATTTAACTTCTCTTGTAAAAAGTCGGCTTCATCTTTATCAGCTTCTAACAAAGCTTTTCTACTTGTTTGGTCTAACATTTCTCTTAGTTGTTCTACAAGTATTGTTTTCTCTTCAGTAGCTTCAGACCTTAAAGTTTCTCCATCCAATGTTGTTTCTGCATTAGGAATAGGTATAGAACCATACTTACTTCTTACTATACCCAATAGTTCTTTAGTCAGAGCAAATCCATATTTTCTAATCCATTGTCTACCTGGATGGTTAATATACTGATATTGCATATTATCAAAAGGAGCATTGGAAAAATCTGACACTGTATCTACCGAACCACTAAATTCTGTAATTAAAGGATTGTCTCTATCACTAACAACTATATACTGTACCCATAACTTAAAACTGTCTACTGGGTCTGGAAATACTCTTAATTTATTATTTTGTAGTGTAAATGAATAAGCTGATTTTCTAACTTGGTCATTAAATTCTATAGCCTGTATTCTTAACAAATCCTCAAATACTGGCATCATTACAAATGACACGGCTGGTGAATATTTACCAAATCCAAATCCCTGAACAAGATTTATAGTACCATAACCAGTAGTAGCGTAAGGGTCGAAATATCTTGATATCGCGGGACTTGATTCATAGAATACCTTTTTTATTTCTATAGCTTTATTACTTTCCGAAGCTTCTGCTATAATTTTATTTAAGTCATATACTTGACTACCACTCGTTACATTTACAGAACCAGATTTATATTCTACAAAACCACCCACACCAGCTTCAGTACCATACTGTTGTGATAAAAATACATTTCTACCCAAAGTTGGTGTTACTTTCTTATGTGTAAAACTAGAACCTGTACTTTGTCCCTGTAAATGGAGTAAGTTATCTCTTATATTAAATTGATTTACTTGTGAAGAATATTCTGTTATTGATTCCTCTAAACAGGCATAAAATTGTGTATCTTGTAGTTCAACATCCATGATTGGATAACCCAGTCTCTTAGCACACCACGTTGCAAACTTCGGTGCTTCACTTTGAAAGTCTGAATCAACATCATAAAAACCAAATGGAGTGCTTCCACTAACTGCTGAACCTGAACCAGGCCAAATTGCTTGTTGTGCCATTATATTCTCCTATTAAATAGAATTACTCATTAATAAATATTAAAGCACAAAAAAAGGGTGAGTTTCCTCACCCTTTTTTGTTTTCGTTTCTACGAGTGAACTAAGTATTAAACAAAATTCACGTCGGCAACAACGACTGTACCATAGAACTCTGGACGCACCATTTTCTTGGCATAACGTGTCATTACGCCCTTACGAGGTGTGAAGTTCTTAGGATCATACACCAGAGGTGTCATGATGAGGGGTACATACGGTGCATAAACAGCGCCGGTCTCAAGGAAATTACTTCCCCTGAATCCCATGAGAATCGTATTCTCTTGCATATAGGGGTTCTTGTAGACAGTAAATCTGTTATTCAACAGACCAACTTTCTGAACTCCCATCGCATACTGCATATTTGTAGAATTACCATCCGATGTAGTCGCGTATCCTGGAATTGACTCAAGAATCGTAGCAGTCTCTGGTGAAACAACTAACCAGTTAGCACCACCACGTAGTGTTTTCTGATGAATTGCATTAGATACTGCTTGTATCTTGTTTCCAAGAGTCTGGAACCAAGCACCCTTTGTATAGGCGTTGGAGTTACCAGAATTTTCCGTAAAGGAATTAGATACTACGTCATAGTCGAAACCGACTTTAGCTGACCAGTATTCTTTCTTAGCGACCGCATTGGCTCTTAACATATCGAGGATTTCCAAATCAATTTCCATTGAAACGTACTCACTCAACATAGAGGTAAGTTCTGCTTCAGCATCAACACTATGATAAGCATTGAGGTCTTGAGCTAACTCAGGTGTCCAGACGGCTTTCAGTTTACGTGTCTTAGCGACAATCGCAACTGAACGCATCTGAATGTCAATCTCTGGGATTCCCATATCACCTTCAGGGTTAGCGTCAGTCTGTGTAGACGTGGCTTCAAAATCACCACGTGTCACATCTGTCGGTGCTTTGTGATACTTAAGTGTCACAGAGCCCCTAAGTGCTGGGTTATCCATACCAAATGAACCAGATGCAGGGTCAATTACGAATTTAAATAAACTCGCGCTTGCCTGTGTGTAAGCGGGATACATCTTAGTAATCTGATTTTCACCACTTCCACTGAGTTCAAAGGCACGTACACCATCTAGGTCAGGATTAGAAGCAGAGGACTGTACGAAGGTAGCCGTATATAGGTTACCTGCGGCTATAGATGCCGATAAGTCAGGTTCAAAATCAACATCCTTCCAAACAGCAGATGCTGTTGTGACGGCTGAAATTGCTACTGACTGATCGTTAATGGAATATCCAAAACGACCTGCGCCATATAGACCCTGCGTTGCATCACCTGAACCAGATGTTACACCAAAGATATCATCACCTTTACCAAAGTTAGGTCCGGCAGTACCATATTTGAAGTCTAGAAAGAAAATGAGACCTGAAGGAAGGTTCATCGGCTGAACAGAAACAAAGTCCTGTGCTGCCAACTCACCAAAAATCCTACGAACCAAGGGTAGTGCAACACCACTCCATTCCTCAGAATTAGAGCTAGTTCCAGTCCTTGCAGATTCGTCAATTAACTGACGAGCCTGGTTTTCAAGAAGAACAGCCATACCATGTAGTCGCTGTTCATCTTCAATACCTTCGAGAAGACCTGTAGGTTCCCACTTTCCAATTAGCTGCCGAGTTTGCTCGAGAAGCTGACGATGCGGGTTGTACCCGTCCATGATGGATTCTATTGCATTTAATTTAGACATTTAATTTCTCCATAAAGAACGGTTGTTAAAAAATAGTTAAACAATATTAGCAAGTTTCTGAAAACGTGCCTTCAACTCTGTACCTTCGGAAATAACTTCCTTGTTTTTAGGTACAGTTGAAGCGACAGGTTTTGAAGCAGATCCCTTGCTCTCTGTAATTTCGGTACGGGCTGGAGTACCAAACGATTCGGCCATCGTTGTGTAAACAAGTTTGACTTCTCGTAATGTTTTTGCCCTGTCAAAAGTCTCAACAACTTTCATCTTCTGATCATTATTTAAACCGTGATTACGGAATAATTTGTTAGTGAACAAAAGTTTAGCGTTAAGTAAATTGACCTCACTAAGTTTGCTACGCAAGTACTTAATGACATTCCTGTGCTCTTCGAGCTCTGTTTTGAGTGATGTTGCATCTTCTTCGACGGCTTCAGATTCATCTTCCGCAGCGAGTGCTTCGAGGACTTCCTCTAGATCAATCTCTTCGGAGTCTTCATCTTCTGTCAAAGTTTCTTCAACACTATCATCAACTGACTCGTGATGTTTGGCTTTAGAAGCAGAACCGATACCTGTGGTATCAGAGGCTTTCTTATTGACTTTGTTATCACCTTTACCAATATCAGAAGAAACATCGTTTTCATCAAGGTCCTCGTCGCCTTCGGCCACTTCTTCCTCTTCAAGTTCTTCTGTCTCAGTATCTTCATCAAGCTCTTCATCGTCACTCTCATCCAGGTCATTTTCATCACCTTCTTCGAGTTCCTCTTCGAGCTCTTTGATAACTTCGTCTAAGTCATATTCGTCAAGGTCGTCTTCGACCTCTTCTTCATCTTCCATATCAGCAGGCTCTTCTTCCTCACCTACTAACCTGTAAGTATGTCCATTGACTTCGATTGTTTCAGCCACTTCTTCTTCCATTTCCTCATCCTCATCCTCGTCAGGTTCCGATTCCATTTCGTCTTCGTCACCATTACGAGCATAGTCAGTTGCATCCTCACCCACCTCGTCTTCAGGTTCCATTTCATCTTCCTCTTCATCTTCAACCTCTTCATCCTCAGCAACTTCGTCGCCAATTTCAGATTGAATTTTCTTAGAAAGCATGGACTGTAAACGTGGGGTAAAAGCTTCTTCAAGAGCTAATTTAGCATTTTCCAATGCTGTTTCACGAACTGCCTTAGCGTCTGCGATAGCTTCTTTTAAAAGATCATCCATTTTAAATCTCCACATTAATTAAACACAAGTTTCGACCAGAGACTTATGTGTGTGATTGGATTCAATAAAGTTATTAGAAACTTTAATAGTATCAACTCGGGTACATCATATGATAGTTGAATAACTGATGATGTATTCTTTCTATATTATAAATATAAGAAAGTAATAAAAAAGATTAAAACTTAAAACATTTTTTTAATGTTCAAGTAAATCGTTAGCAGTTCTTATTCTACTTCTTGCTCTTTTTTCTCTATTAATTTCAGAAGGTTTTCTGTAAAATTCTTTTTTTCGTAAATCTAAAAGTAATTTACTTTCCTTTACTTCTTTTTTTAACTGTCGTAAAGCTCGTTCTAAATTATTATTTTTTACTATAACCTGAATCACTGAACAGTTTTAATCCGATTCATTATCTCCACGCCAATTTTTATCAACGTAATTATAAAATTCTTTCTTTTTATCATCGGGTATTTGATCGGGTTCTGACACACCGTATTTCTTTAGAGCTGCCATAAAGAATTTTTGATATTCTTCTTTATCACCTTTTTCAGGTCCATGTTCTCCATTATCGTGTGTCTCTTCCATTTCGTTCAGATCATAATATCTACCAAGAATATGTCCCATATCTTCATATAGACCAGACATTCTTTCTTGTAGTGATTGTGCTTCAGTAGCTACTTTGTTAAAAGACTTAGAAAGGTTAGTAAGTTCCTTCATGTTACGACCTATCGTAACTTTATCAAACCACTCATCAGTTTCGCGAAGAGTATAAATACGAACTTGATTAGCAAGCTCCGAAAGTCCTTTGGCTACATCTTTAAGATTACCTTCTCGATAGATGTGTTTTCCCATAGAACCAAAATTACGAATATTGTCACTAAACTCTTTAAGATTGAGGTCTTCCTCTTCTTCTACATATCCGATTTTTTCTTTTACTAAGTTAGATAACTTAATTCCATCAGTAGTAGGAAAAGAGTTTCCACTTACCATTCCACCGACAAGTGAAATGGTACCTTCTTTTAAAAGGTCTTTCAACTTAATCATTATATTCTCGGATCGGATTCTCATTAATAAGATAATTAATGTATTCATCACGTTTCTGTTCAAACAAACGTTGACGCCTCAACCATTCCTGGTATTCCTTCTCAGCGGTAAGGAGCTTTTTGTTTTGAGGTTTAAGATACTTTTCAAGTAGTTCATATCCACGTTCAGATATAACATAATCTTTCCCAAAAACTTCTTTGTTTTTGGATGTTGTAATACCCAATTCTTTCAAAGTTTCGTGACTAAACTGTTGTTTTTCTGTATCTTCAATATCAAATTTATCAACAACCTTAGCCTCATTTAATGGTTCATTTTGTCGGTCTACGAGTTCTCTTAAAATCTTTTTACCAACATCTGATAGTAATTCACTCATTGTTATACTCCTATAATTGTATATTACACTTCAGTAATAAATATAAAGTTATCTTAATTTTCCTCTTTTTGAGTAACGTCTAAATCCATCTCTTACTTTTGCCCATAATACTCTCATAAATTCTTTTTCCCCTGTATGTACTAAGTTAGCAGGACCAGTTTGAATACTTTTTGATAAATCCATAGCATCATATCTTCCACCTTTTACACCATCCATCATTATTTTTATAGTTTGTTGAGACGCTTTACCCAAAATTTTTGTTATTCTTTTCATATCTGATTCTACTTGGTCTCTTGCTTCTGTTGAACTCCAAGCTAATTCATTAATTTTTGGTTTTTGAAAGGAACTTCCTAAAAAAAGTCCACTTGATCTTGGCATTGAAAAATACTTACCTTCCAATATCATTCTTTTATATGGTGATTTTTTACTCATTTCATCACCAGATGTGCTAATTTAACCATTTTAAGTAAAGGCATTTTATCTAATTTCTTTTGTAATCTAGGATTTTTATTATAAGCTTTATAGGTTTGTATAATAAAATTTGCTGTAGTTAAATCTAATCCCTTTTCATGTTGTTTATTTTTAACTACCCGTCTTGCTATATCAATACCACTTTCTTTTGCTTCATCCATTCCTATCTTTTTTCTCAGAGTAGCTATTTTTTTTCTTACTTTCATTTGTACAGGACTTTTTGCTGGTAATTTCAAAGCTTTGTTATATAGTTTTAACAAATCAAGTTTTGTATCTTCATTTACGGATTCTTTTAAACCTGCATTTTTTCTCATCATTTTAACTTTATCTTTAAGATAATCTAATTGTTGAATTATTGATTCAGGTTCAGTATCAGGACTTCTAAGTTCTTTATAAAAATCCATTACATCTCGAGCAAAATGTTTAGCATTTACTTGTAATAATTTAACATTCATTTTTTTAGCTTCACTAATATCGTCATCCGTACCACCTGGTGTTTTTAATTTTTTACCATCTACTGTATGAGTGTATCCACAAGTTCCTTCACCTACGGATTCTTTCTTCTTTCTCTTACGAGCAGCATCCATAGCAGCTTTATTCTTTCCAGCTCTTTTTTTATACTTTTTAAGATTCTTCAGTACATTATCACCTAAACCTTCATCTACGGATTCCACTACATCAAATTCAATATTCTTACCTTTTCTTTTAGTAGCCACATCTATAAGACTTTTCAGTTGAACATTACCCATTCTTGTTTTTAATTTTTTGAGCTGTCTCGTAACATATCTTCTATCACCTTCAAACTTTTGTTTACCGTTTTTATCCCAAACACCATACCAACCACGAGTATTAGTTAATCTTATATGATATTTAGTAAATCCTTCATTTACGGATTCAGTATATACCCTATGACCATATTTATCTTCAATACCAATTGAAGCTCTTGGATATTTTTTCTTTACATCTTCATAGTGAGCAGGAATCTGTTGTAGTATTTTTACTATTCTATTGTGTATTACTTTTCTTTTTGCTTTATCATATACTACGATAGACCAAGGCCCTGCTTTACTTCCTTTACGAACACTCGTCATAATTTTAGACCACTTACCTTCATTTACAGATTCTTTCTTTTCGGGGTCATATTTAAAATCTGGATTTTCAGGGATTCTATAACCATCTTTACCTTCTTTACCTTTTACTGCAAAAACGGATTCAACTTTTTTCTTCTTACTTAATTCTTTAGCAACTTTTACAATTTCTTTAAAACTTTTATCCCAACCCATTTCTTTCAAATGAATAGCTAACGAGCCAAGTACATGACCATATCCAACTCCCGTACCTTTATGTTGTCCTGCCCAATGTTTAATTCTACTAGATAACTGTGCATCATTCAAATCTTCAAATATAGCTTCTTTCTTTAACCTACTTTTCTCTGCTCTACCTCTATTTTTAGACTCTTTTTCAAATCCCACAATTTTGCCTCCCTTATGTGATGCATCTTTACCATCACCGTTCCCATAAGTACCTCTTTTTCTATTGTATTGGTTCAACTCTGCTCTATATTTCTTTGCTTTAGTAGATGACTGAAATTTTTTGTATTCTGCTTTATAATCACGTTCTTCTTTCTTTACTTTAGTTGGTAATCCTTTATGTTTAGTAGAAGCATAATCTTCAGCACTCTTTTTCTTCATACTCTTGGCTGCTTTCTGTGCTACTTTAGAAAATTTGGAAGCTGGTTGTTCACCTTTTTGAATTGCGTGAACAATTCCCATAAACTTCTGTTGTTTTTTAGAAGTAGCGGGCATTAAATATAGCTCCGATATTTTGGGTCTTCACCTTTAATATAAGACGCATTTTGTTTTATTAAACCAACAGCTGTTTGTACCTTATCTGGTTTACCCTCTACTCCCATATAAGAAGCATAATTTCTATCTTTTTTTCTTGCAGGTTTACCAGGCTCCGATGCATACTCCCCTGTTATTGGATTATTTGCTGTAACAATAAGAATACCACTACCTTTCCATTCCCATTGATAAACATCATATTTACTCTTTACAAGTTTGCCTTTAGGTTTTATCTTTAAAACCGATAAAACTTTATGAAACCCACCAGGTTTAAAATCTGTTAAATCAAATCCGTATTTATTTCCTTCTGTCAGTATATCAATTAATTTAATCATTTCATTTTCCCAAATACTTTTGTTAATCTTTCCATCATATCAATTATAACAGGTAAATTCTTATGGTATTTTTCTGCCCATCTTTCTGGGTTTCTCACTCTTTTAAGAGACTGTTGTAAATCATCGAGTGCATAATTAATTGTTTTCCCGGCATCGGCTGGATCTATATATGCTTCTTTAACTATGTCTTTTAACTTAATCATTAGTTTGTTCTCGGTCCATCTTTCTTTCGCCACTTATCATTAATCTTACCATATGTTTTCCACATACCATCTAATTGCTTAGAAATACCTTCAACTTGTTTACCAATTTTCATCATCTCTTTATTATATTCAGCCGTCATTTTACGAAAATTATTAAAATCATTCCAACCATATTGATCTGACTCTGAATATCCCCAATTTGTTGTACCTTTTGTTACAATATCTTTAAATGCATTATGTAAGCTTTGTTGAGCTGTGAGTGGATCATCCCCACCTTGTACTTTAAACGTTTCGTCAAGTCTCCAATTTCTCCACTGTTTATTCATTTCCATTACTTCACGTTTTTTCATTTTATTCTCCACTATGAGCTATATCAGTTTCTAAAAAAGCTTTTAAAACTCCACGTTTATACAAAACAGCCAGAGCTTTAGTTGATTCACCTTTTCTAACATACTTATTCACTTCACTCATATATCTTTTAATACCCTGTTGAAGTTGTTTTCTTGTCATCACCCCATATCCAGGTATCTGAACTTTTGCGCCTAACGGTGTGTCCACTCCTTTTTTTGGTGGAGTAAGTTGAGCTTCTCTTATTGTTTTTAGTAATGATCTTAAACTAATCATTTATTATACTCCAATTATAATATCATGAATGGTTGCTTCTATACCACAATATTTACCACAATCTTCTGGTAACCGTACACCATTAACTATATCTTCCACTCCTTCTTTTATTGGATACAAAAACGCACCCTGTGTAGATGGATTTGAAACAAAATCAAAAGCTATTAATTCAAAGTCAGGTTGTACTTCCTGTGTTTCGGCGTCTTCTGTCATATTTTCCACAGAACCAAGACCACGAGAGCTAATTCCAAGTTTAATTCCACTCTTAAATAATTCTTTTAATATATTTCCAGCTGGGGTTCCAAGAACCTCTACCGTACCAACAAGATTATCTCCTTCCCAATGCATTGCCTTTATATTATGAGAAGCATTCTGTAAATTAACCACAGAACTTTCTGGATGGTCTAATTCACCAAGGGCTCTATTTTCTGATATAAATGTATCACTATACTTACCAGCCTCCCTCACCAATACTTCTTTTGGATATACTCTACCATTTTGATTTTTACTATTGGCTCTCTGAAGAATACCAGTAACAACCAACCTACCGCCATTTTCTTTCATAGATTCTACTATACGTTCTTGACTTATCTCAAAAAGTAAAGTATCTACTATTAATTGTTTTGACATTCTATATATCTCCCTATGTTGCTTTCTTTACAATTGAAATAAGTTCTCTCATAAATTTTGTTACGTTATCTTTATATGACATACGAAGTTTTTTAGACAACTCTTTATATCCAACTTCGCGATTCAGTTGATCATCAAGTTTATACATTGTATTTCTAAACTTTCCTTCTCTATCTTGTAATTTTCTTAATATAGTTTTTATTTTACGAGTATCTAATTGTTCAGTAAGTTCTTCTCTAATCATTTTTCTGATCTGTTCTTTTATTTTTTTCATTATGCTTTCCAAGACCCCGCATATCCCATTTTTTTAATCATCTCTTTTAATTCTCTCATAAACGTATAAAATCCAACATTCACATCTGCCTTGTTTTCATATTTCTTTATTGTTTTATAAATATCTTTCTGAATTTTTGTAAATGCTTTGTATAAATCGTGAGCTGGTGCTTCCTTTAATAATTCTTCTCTAATAATTTCTCTGAGTTGTGATTTTGTTATTTTCATCAGCTTCTTACCCTTATAATTTCTTCTCTCATTTCCTCTAACTTCCTAATCCACTTATCTATAAATTTAATTGTTTCAACCTTATTAGGTTCTTCCCCCCTTACCGTTGTTTCCTCAACCAACCAACGACGTTTCAAATTAGATAAACTTAATAATTTATGTAAATAATTAAGTCCATCTATTTCCCAAGATGACCTTCTCATAATATAGATTAATAAAGTTGACCAATCCTATTAGCTAGTTTTATTAATCTCTCACTTATACCTTTTAAGGCCTTATGAGTATTCTTCCAATAATCAATTGAATTTACACCCATTTCTTTTTTTAATCTTACATTCATAGAAACTTGTTTCTCAAGTTCCACTAATTTATTTTTTACTTCTCTTACAGAAGCTCCAATTTTTTGTTTTGGATTACTCTCTGAGTTATTTCTCCAAGTATGATACACGCCCTCTTTCACATTTTCCTTTACTTTCCATTTTCTAATGCGAGCATGACGCCAAGCTTCCGAACCAATATGGTCTTCCACATATTTTTCAGCTGCTTTTTGACTATTAAACACCATACGTAATCCACCATAAATACTTTTAGGTAAAGTTAATATAAACTTATGAGTAGGTTTCTTTAATATTGCTCCACCACGTGGTAAACGTGTAGTTGTCCTAGCTTCTTGAACATAATTATATCCACTCGCCTTTGCTATACTATTCTCTTTCTTTTTGTCTTTCTTTCTTTTAGATTTGGATTGAAATGCGTACGGAGTTTTCGGCGGACCTTCTCCACCATCAATATTACCAGTAACCGAGACTTCCTCTAAAGTCTGTTTTATTAATTCTCTAATATACTGTCTTAACTCTTCAAGCTGAGTGGACATCATCTAGCTCCTTAATTAATTGATAATATCTCATCAATGTAACTACGTGTTTATCTCTTACAAGTTTACCAGTAGTACTTGTTGACGTTTGATTGATTGCTTCATTTAATTTAATCTTAGTTACTGGGTCATCTACTTTAGGTAAATGTTTTTTAAGAATCTTTTTAACTTTAACAACCTCATTATCAATAAATTCACGGAGAGAATTAGTATTTGAAATATTATTAATATATTCTTTTAATAAATTCCTCTGTGCGGAATTCAATGACTTATATTTATTATTAAATTTATCAACCAATATTTGATAACTTAACAATTTTAAATCTTTATCTTGCTTTTCAAACCCTTCTATAATTTTTTTAGTTCTTTTCTCAGTTTCTTTAGCAATATCAGCAGACGCTTTATTCTGTGTAATATGTTCTATAATACTAAATCTACATTTTGTAGATACAGACGGGTCAAAGTCTTCATTTACAGTTTCTGCTTGAAATAATTTATAAATAGAAGCAATTACTTTATAGTTAGGTATTCTTGACTTAAAGAAATCTTCAATATTAAAAGTTTCTTTTATTTCTTTAATTAAATTGTATTTTTCACGACGTAACACTGAATTAACCAATTTTTGTCTATTTTTAATTACATTATCCAAAAAATGAGTTGCTTTCGTTTCACTATTAAATTTTTCATTTATTAAAGTCTGATATAAACGAGATTCTTTACCGAGAGTTGTATTTTCATTAAAATATTTCTTCAAAATTATTATTGATTTTGAATTGTTGTTGTTTAATACATCTACAGCTATTTGTCTAGATAAAAGTTCAAAAAGAATACCTGTATTCCTAAATTTAGAATGCTTTATTGTTGTCATCATGAAAATACTCTCCAACTTTTACTTACAATTACTCAAATATAAATATTAAAACTTCCTAAAATTGTATCATTTAGACACTTTAATTGAAGCAGAAACTTCACTGCTGTATTCATCTTCCAATACCGATGACTCGTTAAGTATCTTCTTATCTATTTTATTTCGTTTTAATTTATCCAAATGAGCTAATGCAAGTGGTGTACCGCCTTTAAAGGTATGACCATATTTGGGATTAGAAGAAAAAGCTTTCTTCTTATCGTGAGATCCTAATGGATCTCTACCCCGTACATGAGAATCTTTTTTATAATGAGATGGTTCATCAGGTCTACCAGCTCCTTCCCAACCACCTTCGGGTGAACCACCCTCGTCATTTATTTCGTGTCCTGTTCTACCCATAGCCATATCAGAAGGTGTTCCCGCGGCTTGACCACTTTCTTTAGGATCATTACCTTCTGCCTCTATCTGTTCACGTCTGAACTTATTCTTCTTATCAAAAACAATCTGTTCATCCAGTTCTTTAATCTCGTCTTCAGTAAAATTAAAAATATTTTTATAAATCCACTCGGACGACATTATACCATCAGTCAACATAGCACTCGCTAGACTTGTTTTCTCATTCCACAGCGATATTTTTTCTTGTTCATAGATTGTAGATGGATTTGTTATTGATAATTCAAAGTTAACTAACTCTGCATCTGTAAATCCTTGAGCATATAAATGAATAATGGCTATCTTAGTCAATTCTGAAATAGTTATTCTTTGTATCCGTTCAATTGTACGAGCAAATCTAACATCTTCTGCTGCTAGTGTAGCCTTTGAACCTACTTCTTCTTCAAAACCAAGAAATGCTTTTGGTACACGAAGTGAAGCTAAAAGTTTATTTCTCAAATATTCTATATCATCAATAGCTTCATAAGTTAAACCAGGTAATGAATCTATACTAGTACCACTATCTCCGCCACGAACTGGTAAGAAGAAATCCTCTGTGATATTCTGCATATTATATTTTAGGTTATAATCACCAGTATTTTCATCTACATAAGGTGCTTTCTTCATTTTACTAATAACCTTTTCCATATAATTATCAACTTCAGCTGGTGGTATATTTCCTATATCTAACCTAAATATCCTTTTCTCAGGAGCTCTCATAATACGATGAATTAACATAGCATCTTCCATCAACATTAATTGTTTCCAAACCTTACGTGTCCCTTCTACCATTGATTTTCCATAAGGTAAGAAGTTAGAATCACTCAATAACCTAAAATGAGCAACTTCATAATTTTCTAATTCGTGTTTTTCACCAGCCTGAGCTGTATGTAAAGTATGACGAGCATCTCCAGCCTCTATAGTAAATTTAACAAAATTGGACCTTTCTATTTCTTCTGGAGTAGTACCTTCTGGAGCTGCCTCGGGACCTTCTAACCTATTCACATCATACGCAGATAAAGGTGTTACATTCATAATACCATACTTATCATCAATATTTAATTGTAAATAAAAATCACCATACTTACACATATTACGAATCCAAGGCCATAAATTAAATTCTATATTTAATATATCATAAAATAAATTATGTAATATGGTTTTAATGTTTTGATTATCACTATGAACTTCAAGTACACTACCGTATTCATTCTTCATAGTAGATTCATCAGCATAAATATCTAAAGCAGATGCTATAATCGGGTCATTATCCATTGCTTCATAATCTTTAAATAAACCTAACCTCAGAGCTTTAGTCAACATACCAACTCCACCATAACCAGAACGCGTACCACTATGTAAACGTTGAAATCTATCTACTAACTTATTTTTACCCATATATTGTAGTTCATCTGTATCTACAATTTTTAATTTACGACCCCCAACATTACGAACTATTACATTCGCACTAAACATTCGTAATAATCTACTTCTTAATGATGTGTCTGCCATTTTTTCCTCTATTTAATTAACCAAGTTAAATCTTCTTTTTCATTACCGACTTCCAATTCCCAATAATCTGTTTTAATTCCAGTAGGAACTTTTACAGGTTCAGGAATATTGATACTACTAAGAGCCTGTTTAGATAATTCAATACCCTCTGCTCTTAATCTTAAAGCTGTTTCTCTTACCCACAAACCTATACTAAAACTTAATACTAAATCATCATTGTATCCCACCATAGCCTCGGCCTTAATTCCATTATATATAAATACAAAAAGTTCATCCACCAACCTCTGCGACTTAACAATAACTGACTTTTCTCTAAAAAATTCTTCTAATTTAGCTATAACTAAAGGTCGTGATTTCATTGACATTGTAAAACCAGGTACCATATTCCTTTCAGCTATTCTATACTTATTACTCATTTGATATTTAGTATCAACATATTTTAAATCTTTAGATGTATAGAATAAATTTTGATAATCTCTATCAATAGCTTGTTGAATAGTAGCCCAACCAATATTATTATTTTCTATGACTAATAATGCGTCATTATATTCCGTAGCCACATTAACACAAAGATTACCAAAATCTCTTGTTGATAATCTACCTTTATATTCAGCAACCTGTTCTAACCCCTCTACCTCTATAACGTGAAGAGCTGAAAAGTCACTACCATCTCCTCTACTTACATCAGCGCTAACTATATAATCTTTACCATAATTCGCTGGTTCCCATATCCATAAATTACTATCAATACCTCTTTTTTCAATAGGTTCTTGAACTTGAGTATTTCTATACTCCTCTAAAATAGTACCATCTATAACAGTTTGACCAGAAGTTATGAAGTCACAATCACATTCCTGGGCTGCTAATGAAGGTCCTAACAATTTATCCTGTTCTTCTCTCCACTCACTTCCTCTATCTGGATGTAACGACCAATGTAATCTTATATAATTAAATTTGTTAACACTATCCTCAGCATCCATCCAAGTTCTATGAAACCAATTACCTACACCATTTGGAGTAGATAACGTTATACATCTACCACCCGTAGCAAGTGCTTGTTGGGCAGAAGTCCAAATTTGGTCAATCTTTTCAATAAACGCTGCTTCATCTAATATCAGTAATGACAATGCTTCTGACCTACCAGCCTCTTCCTTACTAGACACAGCTTTTACTTGTGAACCATTCTTATATCTTAAAGATAGTTTATTATCTTCTACACACGGCTGTTTTAACCAAGAAGGTAGATTAGCGTGCATAACTCTAACTTTGGTAACCAAATTTTTAGCTGTATCCTGTTTAGTAGCAATAACCAAAATATTTTTATCACTTCTAAAAGTCATTAACCACAATGAATAAGCTGCTACCAAAGTAGACATTCCCAACTGACGGGCCTTTAGTACAATATTATAATCGTGTTCAATAAACTCACTTAAAGTTTTCTCTTGAAAGTCATATAACAAAAATGGTATCTTACCCTCTATCGGGTGTTGTATAACTCCATATTTTTTTATAAAATATGCTGGATTAGATATACACTTTGCATACTCTTCTCTTATGATGTTTTTTAGATTTTTATCGTCACTCATCTATTCTGAATATAGTAATTTTACAATACCAACAGTTCCAACTTCAGCTTTTGACACACCAATGTCATATTGACTCTTTACATCTACATCAGCACCTCTTATTTCACCACCAGATGACAAAGACATAGTTACATGAGAAGATGAAACAACAAGAAAACCAGAAACTCCTGCTCTGGAACCTGTAGCATCGTAAGTTTCACTAGGACCTACTGTTACTTCTCTATTATGTTTACCTTGTTTTCTTTGACCTTTGGTTCTATCTATCCAACCTATTTGGTACATAGTACCAGTACCATCACCAGTTGTATACTCACCCATTAGTTTTCTCCTCTATTATATATATGTATATACATTACTTACTTACAAAAAATTTTATTTCAATCCTCTAGATTTTCTTACTTTCATAGATTTCTTTCTTTTTCTTAAAATTTTAGACATTTTTCTTTTTCTTTTCTTAGCAGCTTTCTTAGCCCCTCTTTTCTTTTTGTACTTCTCAATACCAGCTACTCTTACACATTGTCTACGACCAGGAACATATTTCTTTCCTTTTGGACACACTACCTTTAGTTTAGCTTTCTTTCCCCGTACAACCCTTTTCTTTTTAAGTTCAGATACAAAAGCTCTTATTAAATGACCCATTTCTATCTCATCATTTAATACCTCTTCTGTTACTTCACTAAACCAGCCATCTTCAATGGCTTCTTTTACTACATCTACTAATTCATTTTTTGTTACTTTCATTATATTTCTCTATCCTGCTGGACCTGCAGGTTTTAATCCTACAGTTTTCATTATTTCATTAAGAGTATAAGTTCTCTCATTATGTCTCGGTGGTATATTTGGTAAACTTATACCATATAAATCATGTCTTGCCCAAACACCATCTGTTACTTTTTTTAACGGTTTCAGAGTAGCCAAACTCTCTAAAACATAATTATAAATATCTTCTATATCTTCTTCATCGTAACCACAAAAAGTTGCTTGTTCCATAGCTAATCCTTTTAAACTATGTACGATTTTTATAAGTTCAAATATAAATTCGTTATTTACAATATAATCCTTACCACGATCATCAAGAGCTATACCTTTCAATACTCTATGAATATACGATCCCCACGTTTCATCAGGGTATTTGTCTCGTGTCCGTAAAGGCTTTCTCATATTATTCCTCTATATATAAATATCCATTAAAGTTTTTCTTTCATATTTTTTAGATATTCTAAGGTATTATCAGCAAGATTATTCAAAAATTCTCTATTTTCTTCTGTTTGTTTCCAATCTTCCGAGTCTATTGTATATCCATCAGGTGCTATTTGATTATGAAATTGTGGAGTTTCCTCCGTTAATTTCTTCCATTCTACTACCATTCTTTCCATATCATCTATATATGATTTCTTATTTGCTTTTATTTTATCCTTTTCCCAAACATCATACGTACCATCTAATCTCATTCTGTGTTCTACGTCCACTTGACAATCAAAACAATGACCATATAATCTCCACATCTTATCATCAAGATTCTTCTTCATTACCTTTTCACAGCTAGGACAAAACCAGGGTGTCCTGGCATCTTTCGTAGCCTCTAACCTGTCAAGCGCTTTCCTTTGTTCTTCTCGTTTTTCCTGTTTACGTTGTTCAATAAATTCTTTATCTTCTACAGCCACCATTATTCTTTTCTCAGGTATACCACCAGCCAAGATTTCTTTTCTTGCCCTTACGTGTCTATCATGTTCATTCATAACCTACTCCTAAAAAGTCATTAAACCTGTTATTTGATTAATTGGTGCAAATGCTCCTGTAAACTTATATGTCTTTCCTCTGTACTTAAACACTATTCCTTCTGCCGGAACAATTGCCTTGAATCCACCTATTGAATTTAATTTTGATATTTGTTGTTTTAGTTTATTTAACTTTTTCAAATCTCCACCTTTTCTAACATCCTTAATTGATTTAATTACATCAGTTCTTATTTTTTGAACTGCTCTCTCAGGACTTGCTGATAGAAATCCACCTATATTCTTTAGTATCTCAGCTCCAACTTCAAAAATTAATACTTCAAACGGTTTCATGTTTTCTTTCTGTTTCTTTTCCACATCCATTTTATCTGTTGATAAAACCCACTCCAAAAATCTTTCATTATCTATATCATTTCTTATCTGTTGTATTGTATAAGACTTATCACCGAATGCCCAACGTTTTGTTAAGTTCATTAATACTTTATTAGGTACAGCATACGTGTATTGTTTAGAAGCATTATTAATAAATTCCATCCAATAACTCTGATGATACATACCTAAAGTATCCGTATCTTTCAACCCATATTGTTTTTTAAGTTTGTCCAATTTCTTAAAATAATATTCTCTCCGTTTTCCAAAGTCTTGTTGTTTCGGAACGGATACTATTTGGGGTTTAATAATTCTAAACTTCTTTTGTATATCCTGATTAACTTGTTTTATCATACCCTGTAATATCCTACCAGAACCTGGTACTATACCTTTTGGTTTGCCACTATCATCATATCGGATAGCTCCGTGAAATTGTAAAACAGTTTGGTCATAATCTATTATATTAGAAGTAGCTGGATAAATAATCTCCAAATTCATAAAATTTGAACCTTCACCAAAGATTTTATTTCGTTGTTTATCGTTTAATTTACCCACCGCTTTTTGTAAATCCTTCATAGCGAACACAAAAGCATTTTTTATATCACCCCTACCCGAAAACTTACGAGCTACACTCAAAGCATCCATAGCTCCCTTACCTTTATTTCTTAATTGACTTTTATTACGAGCTGCTAATAGTTTACCATCTCTCCAAGTCACCATCAAATTTTGTCCGTCTGTCTTTTCAGATACAGCTTCTTCTTTACTAAGATTACCACTCAATCCTAAATCTATTATTTTTTTAATATCTCCAAATGTTAAATCCTTATCATCAAATGGATGATTCATGTGACCATACGCTCCGCCCATTAATAATAACTCCTTTCCGTTATACGGTTTATTTGTAACTAATAGATTTACATATTCTGTTAAATCTAATTTTTCTTTCATTGACATCTTTTTATCATATGCGTCATTCTTCATTTGAATGATATCACCGATAAAAGGTGACCTTCTTAAAGCTTTAAATGCGAGATTTTCAACTGAAAATTCTCCACCTCGTTCTAATCCAGAACTTCTCATTCTTTTTAACTTATCTTGAATCTTTTCTACCATTGCAATGACTTCATCATACTTACCATCTTTCATCATTTTCTGTAATACTGTCATTGAACCTAAATAGCCTTCAGCTTTTGAACGAATATCATCTAAGTCAATTTGTAATTCTTTTTTCTTCGGTACTACTAACCATTTATCATTTAATATAGAATATAAACCAGACGCCACGTGAGCCTCACCAATATTTTCTACATAAACTTCTACAGGAAATCCGTACATTTTAATATCATGTTTATTATTCCAAATTGTTTTCTTCGCCAATACATAATTTTGTACAAAATCTTCATCATCATCTACTGTACTAAAATCAATCCGTAAATGTAAATCTATATCTGAAAACTTTGACCAATTATAATTTGAAATACTACCAGTTAAAGTAATATCTTGTAATTTTACATTTGGTTCTAATTCTAAATCTTTGAAAAAGTTTTTAGCTATTAATAAAAGTTTTTTTCTAATTTCAGGTTTTAATTTATCACCATCCCATACTTTAGTATTCAAAGAATCTCTTATAATAAAACTTTTTATAATATCTGGTTTAATGTCTTCACCTAACAATACTTTCAATTCTTCATCTAAATTAAATATTTCTTTGACAGTATTAAGTTTAAGATTACCCTCTTCATCTTTCTCTGCTTTTCGTTCTGCTCTTTCAGTATTCTCTACGTTATCATCACCAACACCAGGTAGGATAGGAGCTTCCACTTCAACTCCTGTATAACTTTTCCCGTCAGGAGTTATGCCCATCCATTTTACTACTTCCCAACCAATTTGATCTACAACTCTATTCAAATGTTCTTTATATTTTTCTATCGGATTATCTACACCAAATCTTGTACCATATTCTCCACTTTGTTTTCTACCATAAGCTACGGCTGGTACAATTGTATATTTTAATGTGTAATCAAAATCAGGATTAACTGCTCCTTTTGCTAATATGAAATCTAATACTTCCCAACCCAATTCTTTGTACATTGAGTCTATCCACTTTTCACTTTGTTTCCTATAATCACTAAATCCCCTGTAAAAAGTTGGAGGCCCGTCATCTGTTGGAGATTGAGTTGTAGTAGCAGACTCTTTAATGATTTGTGTCAAATCTATTGTAGTTAAAAACTCTTCTATTTGTTCTTTAGAAAGTTTTTTAAATTTATTGGTAAGCATATTATATAAACCTTTATCAAAATAACCAAACAACTTCTTAAACAATACTTTTCTATCTTTATCCTCTATACCTTCCTTACCAAGTATTTGTCTCATAGTAGTTCCACTTACTTCATTACCAGCCACACGGATAGAAATATGAGGAGCTGTAACTACATAACCATGTTCTTCATAACCTACCATATTATTTTTATTCTTCTTATAATCCTGAAAATATTTACCACTTGCTAATCTACCAGCATCCTTTTTACCAAAAGCAAACACTACAGCTGTATCCTTACCTAAAGTCTGTGTCAGTTCTTTAGCTACATATGGATTTTTTACTTTGATAATTCTATTAGAAGGTATTCCCATTTTCATCATATGACGTTTCTTCTCTTTAAAATTCATT
>Ga0208553_1000179_pt1 | contig 25320 bp, 19 predicted proteins | sample 6_EtaG_FD_184079 | JGI IMG/M metagenome (GOLD analysis project Ga0208553, IMG submission 184079) | Marine viral communities from the Subarctic Pacific Ocean - 6_ETSP_OMZ_AT15160 metaG (SPAdes) (version 2) | ecosystem: Environmental > Aquatic > Marine > Oceanic | place: Pacific Ocean | collected...
ACTCACATCGTGAATCATTAAGGTAGCGTCCGGGTCCATATAGCGATGACCTTCTGCGCCAAAGCTAAAAAGTAGCGCACCGCAAGACATTGCTTTGCCCTGAACGATTGTGGCTACAGGTATGCGAGAGTGCTGTATATCCGAAATCATGGACATTAAACTATATACTTGGCCACCATAACTATCTATAATTACTGGTAAAACGGGTTGGCCCGTATTTTGAGCGTTGCTTGCTTTCTCTGAAAATTCTTTAGCTGCTGATTCATCAAATTTCTTTACACGAATAACAATCGGTAAATCATCGATAAGTTCTTTATCTTTTAAAAGAGGACTAAAGTTTTTGATGACGTTCATATACTAACTATCCTAATAATCGAAAATTATACCGAATAGATCTAGTGGAAAAGCCCCAGTTGGGATCATACTCTAAGCGACTCATGTAAGGACGGTTCATATGAACGCTGTCTTTTTCGGGCCTTACACCCCAGCATCGAATTCGCGTGAGTTCATTATTGCTATCAATAACCTCCAAAATCCAGTATAGTTTTCCATTCTTTGTTTTTCTCGACGTAATTTTGCGAGGAATGAACCAGCATAATTGAAGCTCGGGATCAAATTCGGAAATCGGCGGCACAAACTTTTCTTGCAGCTTCTCGATTGTTTCATTATTAATCACAAGATTGATCGGAAAAATACCTGTTAAATCCGTTTTAAACTGAATAATCTCTTCTTCGGTGAAGTCGCCTTCTGGTTTATATGTTTCCATGTTCTCAGCCAACTTCTTTAAGGTCTTGGGGCGTTCAACTACACAAGCAGACCAAAAATGTTTACGCCCTGTAAACCGGTCATCCATAATGTCATCCAGGGCGCCGCCGCGACAAAGAGCATCGAGTGCCTTCTTATTAAATTTACTATATGATACACCTTCGCGAAACAAAAGATCTTCTGCGTTTTTAAAAGGGCGGTGATTGAGAATCTGTTCAATTGCGGCCATCCCTAATCCTTTGATTGAGGTTAGCGGTTGAATGAGAGTTTTGCCATCTTTACTAATCTCCCAAACTGTCCCCGACTTATTAATATCAAGAGGGGCAATTTCAAATCCATAACGCTTTGCAATATTAATCGCCTTTTCTTTTCTGGTTTCAGGCTCTTTATCCAAGAAGGCGGCCATCCACTCAGAAGGATAATAATTCCACAGCCACGCACATTGATAGGAAATAATGCTATAGCTCACGGCGTGCGACTTGTTAAAGCCATAGCCAGAGAAATACTCAAACTTATCCCAAAGAGCTTCTGCCTCGTCTCGGCCAATACCCTTGGTCGCGCATCCATCAACAAACTTAATTCTAAGTTTTGTTTTAATGCCGCCTTTGCCTGTTCCCTTTTTAGTGAGAACTTTGCGCAACATATTGCCTTCGTCAAGTGTTAAGCCTCCTATGCGGTGTGCAAGTAATGCTATTTGTTCTTGAAAAATTAAAAAGCCAAATGTTTCTTCTGTGATCTCTCTTGCTTCTTCTGAAAGGTACGATACATACTGCGGATGATTCTTTGCTTCTACATAATCAGCATCAACTCCGGCCGACAGTGGGCCGGGGCGGAAGATGGAAGTCACCGCAGAAATATCAATGATACTCGTTGGTTTGGCCCGGGCGCAAAAACCTTGCGCTCCCTGTTCAGTAAACTGAAAGACCCCGGCCCATCTGCCTTGGTGGAATATGTTTTCATATACCTTTTGATCGTCAAAGTCTATTATATCCGGATGAATATTTTCATTGTAAAATCTTAATATATCTTTAAAAGTTGGCTCTTTGACCCCATGATGTCGCCGCAAAATATGTTCAATACATCCTTCCATCATCTTTAATGTTGAGAGACCTAGTAAATCAAATTTAATGAATCCCATCGGTTCTAAGTGACGGACATTTTGACCTTCTGACCAGGGCGCTTGACGAACTCCTCCAGAGTTAATCAATGGCATGTTGCGATCTAAATTCTCCGCGATTACAACACCGCCCGCATGACGCGAGCATGATCGTACTTGGCCAATGAGACCTTCAACACGAGCTTTTACATCGGGATATTTGGTAAGGTATGCCTGAAGAGAAGGTGAAAATTCCATCACCTCTTCCCAAGTTGGAGCGTAAACTCCAGCTTTAATCCCATGTTTCTTTTTTGCCTCTGGGGTCGCCTCTCGCATCATAACGCTTGTAACTGTATTGGCTTCTGTAAATGGAATTCCATAAAGCTTGGAGATGTCTTTGATTAAAGATCGCAATTGCAAAGTATTCCAGTTTGAAATTGGGGCCACACAATCTTCTCCCCACATCTCCACAAGTTTTTCTTTTAGCTCCATACTGTCCGATACGTCATAATCAATATCGGGATAGTCAGTTGCATCAGAGCGCAAAAAGCGCGAGAACAAAAGACCATGCTTGATTGGGTCAACTTGCGTAATTCCTAGGGTATAAGCTACTAGTGAACCGGCAGCCGAGCCGCGGCCTGGGCCAGCAAGCATTTGCTTCGTTGCTTCATCGGCAATTGCTTTCATTGTCAAAAAATACTTAGAGAATCCTCGATCATCAATTACATCGAGTTCTTGCTTTAGTCTCGCTAAATATTCTGTATTATTATTCAATCCTTTTTGACGCAAGCCTTCTAGAGCATAGTTTACTAGTGCTTGTGTAGCGGTTGTACCTGCTGGCACAACAAAATCAGGTAGCCGAACTGTTATATCTGGAAAGAAGCTTTCGATACGTTCGTGTGCAATATGATATGTTTCAGTAATGCTGTTCATTACCAACTCGTCATCATATTCAAAGCCCGTACTCGTACAATAATCTTGATAGCTCTCCCATATTTGCTCGCCATTTTTGGGATACAACTCATATCCAATTTCCTCTACACCCTCGGGGAACTCCGCGCCTTCGCCCCAGGATGGAGTTCCTTTTCCAAGCCACCCTAGGCGCTTGTATAGCTCTCTATCCTTCCATGCCGTGGGGCTGGGGTAGTGGCTATCGGCTGTGGAAATCAACTTCACATTAAACTCTTTGGAAATCTGGATGATGAGCTGGTTAAGTTCGTGCTGTTCTTTAATGTTGTTCCACTGTAACTCACCATACCAGCGATCTCCAAAGATGGCTTGCATGCGGCGTGTGGTTTCTCTCATGGCATCGAGGGCTGCTTCACGGTCAACGCCGGTGCGGTTGCCCTCGTCATCATACGTTCCATTCTCCCAATAGTTTCCGGCGTAAACGCCACCTAAGCAGGCGGATGCGGCGATGACTCCTTCGTTATACTTCTCAAGCAGTGCATAATCCATGCGAGGATAACGGTAAAAGTTCTCGCTCTTATAACTTTCAGAAACCAGCTTAAAGAGGTTATTAAGTCCTGTTTGATTTTGGGCCAACAAAATCAAGTGACGACGACGGCGCAAAAGGCCCTGCACTTTCTTGCTGTCATTTTCATCCTCCACCGTGGCTCCGGAAGCAGCCTGCGCTTTTGCCGTGCGGGCGCGCTTCTTATCTGCCATCGCTTCTTCATATTCGGTGCGCCATTCTTCGATGGAGGAAATAAAGTATGCCTCGACACCAAAAATGGGTTTAAAATCTTTGCCCTCTGCCTGCATTTTTTTGGCATGCAATACCTGTCCCGCTAATCCATTCATGTTTCCATGGTCGGTGAGCGCTAGCGCATCGCTCCCGTTCTCATAAGCAAAATCCATATGCGCATCGGGGTACCCGATTGCATCAAAAATAGATCCTGCGACACTATGGGCGTGTAGCCCTACGAATTTAATCGTCATCTAATTCTCCCTCTCTATATGGTAATTTAACATGTTTATGGGCCTTTGTCAAGTTATTTGATGGCTTTTGTATAAAATTTTTGGAACCCATAAATGCTTGATATTGTTGCCATTTTGAAATATCATAATACCAGTCGAGTTCTTCTTTGTGGGCGTCGGTCTCACTCACTTTTCCAAAGATTGTATCAAAGTCAAACCGACGTGCTGACCACCTTTCATTAAGGGGTAATTTTTTTTGGGGGTATTTTTCATCGGGGCCCGGGTTTAAATACCCCCTAGTTGTAGTTTTATTAACGTGTCTTCTGCATTGAATGAAATCTGTTCCAAACATGGTAAAAGCTAAAGGTTTGTTATTCTTAACGGTTTCGCCTTTGTGCATTAAAAAAAAGTTATTTTCAAAATCTGAAATTTTTGGCCGCAAATTTCTAAGCGAATATACATTATAGGCGCTCATTGGAAATGTGACAAAATATTTATGTGGAACTACCCAGTGCGAAATAATATTTGCTGCTCTCCATGCCGAATTGATGCCGTGCAACGCGGACCATCCATAAGAGTCTCGACGGTCACGATCTTTGGGATGGATGGGCACATAATATATAGGAATCTCTTTTCGTTCCTCACTAGGAAATACACTATGTTTGCGATAGTAATATACAGGATCATAAACCCATTCTCCTATTACTTTTTTTATTATTGGCGCAAGGTCATCATTGGCCACAATCCAAATAGTTTGACAGCCGACGATTGCACACTCAAAAACTGCTTTTTGAATTGCAGTAAAGCCCGGGTCGACCGGCATCAAACACTCAGGAATAGGCAAATTAAAATCTGTCTTTAAATTGGCTAGCGGTATAATACCTGCGAGATGTATGTGTCTGCCATCGCTCATAAATTCTCTAAAAGTCTATGGTATCCCACACAAGCCGCCGGTAAATCTTTAAGTAAATCTTCTTCTTGAATTTCTGGAACTTCTGCCGCTTCGATGGATGGCTGTGGGCATGCCAATTTCTTGCGTCTCTCGCGGCCAATGATAGTCGTTCTAAATTTGTAATATTTGGGCCTCCCGGTGGGCGAGTAGCCATTGAATAGTCCTTTCATGCCGCGCTCTTTCATTTCTGCCAACATTTTAAATCGTGCCATAGTTTGTGAATAATCAAAGCTTAACAGTTGTGTCTCGGTAAGCGTTGAAACTAAACAAGCATCCTTGACAGGAGAGTTGCCATCAACACGATCTGTAGGATAAAACCAGATTTTCTTGACAAAATCGTCGGTCGTTTCGATGAGATCGATTTCATGTTTTCCTCCACGATTAAACGCTATCCAATCATAACATGTATAAAGCGGGTTAGCAAGTGTTTTTTCTTTTACAAGTCCAGAACAATTATCGTCGCCAAAATAATAAACTTTTTTGAATTGGACCTCGGCTATCTTTGAGTATTCATTAGAACAAATTAGAGTATCGCCATTATAGCGTAAATTCTGACACAAATGACTTAAGGGCACAAGCCCTTTAAGCGCCATAAGAAAGAGCAGCCTTTCCCATGCCAATTCTTTGGGTGCTCCAACTTTAATATTAGTCCCATGGGTGGTAAGCGTATGCGATATGTTAGGTAAACCAATGTAATCTAAATTAATCGAACTCTTAAAATAATCAAACCGGAACGGGCGTTGAGCATTTGTAAAAAAAATAGGTATTTTATTATTAAATGCAAACAAAACAGCCGATAAACTGCTTCCGATTACGATCTTATCATATTTAAGAGTTGGGTTTATCTTCACAGGCGGCGCTAGCACTGTGGTATCCTGCTGTCTCTTCACTCTTTACCTCTTCTAAGAGCAGTTTAATGTCTAAATTGGCACAATCTTTTTTATTCTTTGCTACATGATAGTGACTAACAAATCCTTTAAAGTCACCATATTTAACATTTTGCTCATAGTTCGTGGAAGTGTTTCCAAATTGACTAAGTGGGGCTTCGTAGGGTATTTCCAAGCCTTCATGAATTGCTTTCCAAAGGGCTTTTAACGCTCTAATCTGAACCGGATAAAAATCCAAGTAAGGATCTAAATCTTTACCGTGACATCTGGAATTTTCAACAAGGGCGCGCTGGCCATGGCCATTTTTAATATACCAATCTTGATATTTAAGATAATATGCATTTGAAATTTCGACTCCTACCGATGCACGATTTGCGCGCTCGCTGCTTGCGTGCCAACATGCATGCTGCATGTCAATTGACTGGTATATTGTACCATCGTTGTCTATCATAAAATGCACTGAAATACCTTTTTTATTTAAAACGCTTTGGCAAGACCGGGAGCTTAAACAAACATCCCAATGGTTTATAAAAAGCCGAATCTTGCGCGAAGGTCTTCCAGTATAATCATAGTGAGTTCCAAGATCGGCTTTTAGACCCCCGCTTTCAGACCACAATACAACCTTGTCCCATTTGATTGGAATAAAATTTCCATTGTAAACAATATAGTTAGAATAGGTTGGGGTGTCGGGTTTATGCTCATCGATCTTGGATTGTCTTTCTGTCCAAACGCGTCGGAATGTCATTGGACCAACAAGGCCATCGGATGTAAGGGCTTTTGCTTTTTGCCATTTTTTAATTGCCCTGACTAATTTATCATCAAAATATTTTTCACCAAACCAAGTAGGATCCCATCCTAAATTTGCTGCCGACGATTGATTATAAAAGTTTTTATCAATTGGCATGCCATTGATACCTCCACTATTATATAAGTATTGCTATAATATAATTATCTTGTACAACGCTTAATTGACCCTCTTTAACGGTTATTTTCTCAATCATTGAGTTGTTTACAACAATTTCGATACCTTCTTTTAGTTCTTTTGCAAAACGAACATCTTCTGCCCAGCTAACCACCGATGCTATAACGTGATGTTCAGCTTTGGGATTAAAGTCTTCGGGCAGCACAATGCCGCTTTCAGTCGTCGGAGGTATTACCTCGGGTATGTTGATTTGAATATATCTATTAACTGGTTTATAGTACACAGCCATCTCCATCACAATATTTTGTGCCATGGCCACCACTTGTGTCCATTCTTTGAATTGGATCGATGGCGTTAATCATTTCTTTATATTGTTTTTGGCTAATCGATTCATATGGCGCTTGTTTATAACCAGTTTCCTCGTATTTCAAAAACGAAACAGCTTTTAATCTTGTCTCATACATTTCTAATGCACTTTTAATTTGACAAGCCTCTTCCTCATTAAAAGTTACGGTAACAGATACAGAATTGTCTGCCCAATAATGTTGATATTGAGCAGCTATCTCAAGTTGTTCCCACATGCTAACATGCTTTTTACCTTTTGTAAAATAAGGCTCATGGATAGGAAATTCAACAACCATCGTATTGGGTGAATAACTATCTTTTTCTATATTATAACCTGCTTTCTTAAGGCGCGCCAGCACCTCCGAATCTTTTGAGAAACGAACACGACGAATATAATATTCGCTTTCGGGAAAATGAATGCCAGGAGTTGAGCCATTTAGAAGAGAAACTGTGCCGGAAGGTTTAATTGAGGTTGTCCTAATTGATTTGGGTATACAGAGCCAGTTTGAATATTCTTCATCTAATTCTTTAACATAATTATATGCTTTATCACACCATTGATACATTTGCCGGCGGCCGTGCTTATTAAATGCCTGAATAACCCCTGATTGTGATAATCCAATGCGTCGGTTCTTAAGCATTTTTGCGTTTGTCTCGGGCCAGTGAGTATTAGATAGCGTAATTGTCTTTCCGTAAAGGTATGCGATCTTTAATGTTCGTAAATAGTCCTCAAGATTCTCGTGTTTAGCTGGAAAAGTCTCTACCAAGCAACAAAGTTCTGCATCTTCAAGCTGCTGTTCGACACAAGGGTTAAAGCCAGCAACATTAATATCATCTAGCTTAACACCATCTTTAAAGCGTCCGTGAGTTCTGGCATTATCAAGCCAAATATATCCTGGTTCTCCATTGGTTTGACTCTGCTTAGCGTGCCATGTATAATCCATCCCAACTTGAGCATTAAGCGAATTATTAGAGCCCCATCGATGGTGATAAAGTTTTTCATCATCATTTTTCATTTCAAGATAATGTTGATCATCGTGTCGGCCCATGGCCAACGCTGCTGACCGGCGAACGTTACCTGCTACTACGCAACGACCAATAAGATTTTCAGTATCAACAATGTCAACAGAACTAATTGGTTCGCCGCTTTTACCGTTGTAAAGCTCAATCAAATTTTCGTGTAATTCTTTGAGCGGGGCATATCCACTAGATGTTCCGCCAAATCCTAAAATAAGAGCGCCTTCGGGGCGGATTGCGGAATAATCAAACTTAGGGACTTTTCCTCCAAAGAAGAACCCATCCAACAATAAGTGAACCGAATCTACCCATCCTTCCCGAGAATCATCAATAACCAAAACATCATTTGTATATTGTGGCTCTTGGATAGTAATACTGTGTGCTCCTTCGGTATCAAAACCAACGCCAATGCCCAGCATTAGAGCATCCATCATCCATGCAAAAAGATAGCCGCCTTTAGTTGAGAGGTCTCGGGTAGAACGAAACGCACAATTAAAAAGTCCTGCTGCTGTTTTTTCTTCTACAAACTTGGTCCCCATCATCCACAATCCACGACCAGGGGGTGTCCATTTAAGATTAAATAAACGATCATATGCGTCTTTTGCAGTACGTTGGGCCTTGGCATCATTCCATTCAAGGCTTAGTAAAAAAACATGCTCTTTTTGCATATCAAACATTCCCTCGATAACTCTTTTGCAGGTTTGCCACCATTCTTCAGAACCAGTAGCTTCGAGATCAAACTCATTAAGACGTCGGGAATATGTACGTTTAAAGGTCACATAGCCCAGGGGGCCCCAAGGCACTTCTTTAGTCTTATAAGGCTCTAGAAATGTATCTGATAATCTGAATCTGCGAATGTTTTGTCGTGCTCTCATTTTTGTTTATTTCCTTTTCAATTTTGAATATTTTTCTCTTAGTAATTGCTGCTGCTCTTTTACTCCCAGGCTCACCGGGTTTGTCGCGACACCATTGGTGGTCGTTGGTACTTGTGCTTTTGGAAGAATTTTAATTTTTACACAAGAGGTATCCATAAATAGAGAATACACTATCCCATCAGGACCGTTTCTATTCTTAGCAATAAAAAGCTTTCCTTGGTTGTTTTGTTTATCTTCGATGGTTCTTGAAACAGAAAAAATAAAATCAGCAACAAAGCATTTATTAAACGCCTCTGAAATCTGTTCCATCGTAATGACTTCTGCGTTTAGACCCGAACGATTTGTTTGTGATGCTGTCCAAATAGGACATTTAAATTCAGTAGATATGGCGCGAAGTTCTTCATAAATAGATTCAAGTTCGTTTCTCTTCTCTTTTCTTATTGTAATCGGCTTTAAAAGATCGCCATAATCAACGATTACTAATCCCGGCGTTATTCCTCGTTTTATAAGACGAGAAAGATGGGATCGAATCGTATTAGTTGTAGCTGATTTCGTAGGATACTCTTTAATAATCAAAGAGCCATCAATATTTTTAATGGTTTCGTATACTTCTTCCTTAAAAGTAATAATATCTGAAAGTGGGTAGCCCGTAATGCAACTATCATAGCGGTTGGCAATAACCATGTCTTGTAGTTCAAGGGTGTAATGAACGACTGTTTTATTTTCTTTTAAGGCTTGCGCGCCCAAGTGGACTAAGGCCATCGATTTTCCGGCGCCAGTTGGCGCGATGACAACCCCCAACTCTCCTTTGCCTAAGCCTCCTCCGCAAATGGAATCGACTTCTGGCCAGCCTGTTGATATGGGTTGTCGATGTTTTGGTACAAATCTCATTTCAAAATCAGCAAGATAATTATATCCAAAATTGTTCTCAGATCCAAGCTTTAATGCATTATTAATAACTGTAGAAATTTCATCAAAGGAACAATTTTGGAGCAATCCAACTGATTGCATCATTGCTTCTTTTAAATTTTGCTTACGACAAAACTCTAAAGAAACATCTTTAATGTATTCAATATCTGTAAGTTCGTGCGTGTGGATTCTTGCGAAATATTCTCGCACTTGGTTTTGTGTCACTTCATCTTCGTTGTCAAGCTCTGTTCGAAGGATAGTAAGCATTGCTTCAACAGAAGGATGAGTATTGTATTTCTCGCGATAATCAATTACTTTATTAACGAAAACGCGAAGATATTCTAATTCTAAAAACGCTATATGTAGAACTTCTGTGATTTGGTCTGCGAACGGCCTATCCTCAAAAATAAGCTGTACGAGACCCTCTTGGAAGGCTTTTCCATACCTCCCAAAGTGTGCATTTTTAGCGACCATCAAATCCCTCTTGTTGTGTATTGTATATATAACATATCTGACCGTAAAGTCAACTTAAAATATGTTAAATTGTATTTGTGTTGTCAAGGCACTCTTTGCTAATCTTGTTTAAGATCGTGCGCAGATCTTCCCAATTTAACTCACCAAATCCATCATTGCGCATCATTCCAATAATTTCTGTTTTATTAAAATCACACTCAAAGTTTTCGATAGATTCTTTGACATGCATTTTGGACTGGAAAGACATTTGTGGAGCATATAATTGCATCATGCGATAGTTGTGCTCAATTAATCCTTTGTTTTCGACAATGTTGGTAAAGAACTTAAGTTTACTTTTAGTATTCTTACAAAATTCTACCACTTCATCAATAGTATATGATTTGCTATCGCTCAAAAAGTTTAATCTTTTGCCTACGGTTCCAAAGCCTGCGCCGCGGATGCCGGGGAGGTTGTCTGAACTATCCCCCACAATCGAGCGGGCCAGGGCCATGTTGGTCGGATGAACGCCAGTTTGTTCTATAATACGTTTGGTGTTTAGTAATTCGTTTTTAGTGGGCCGCAATAAAACAGTTTCATCATCGCATACCTGCATGAAGTCTCTGTCATTGGAGATAATAATCTTTTGCCAGCCCTTGTAATACTCCATCTGTGTAACATATGCAATCACATCATCGGCTTCGATCTCGGGGATCATAAACTGGATGATGGGCATGTTGTTCATATATTCAATGACGCGGCTTTGCTGCCACATTTTGTTGTGTAACTCTTCGTCGTCGGTGAGGTTGTGGTACGCTCGATTTAATCGGATCGGCTTCCTACCTTCCTTATAATTTTTGTCCATGCTCTTGCGCTTTCTAGAGCCGTTAGGGCCATCCCATATCACTACGATCTGATCTGGCTTTGTTTCTCGGACGTGTCGTTGAAGAATCTTAATGAACCCTTTCAATCCTCCGATAGGATCTCCATTAGAAGAAATGGATGGGTCTACTATATAGGCCCTAAGATACGCATTCAGCGCGTCAATAATTAATACTCTCTTCATTATATTCAAAGCTTTTCCTCTCCTACTTTTTCATTATCTATAGTGTATATAACACGCTTTACCCCTACATATCGAAGGGCAGCTTCGCACATTTGACAAGGTTTCGACATTCTAAAATCATCTGATTTTCCTATTCTTGCAACATAAAGTATTGTGCCATCAGTTATCGAACGGTCTAAACCTAAAATGGCCCCGATTTCCGCATGAACCGTAGCGTGGCCCGGCTGATCATTTCGAAATCTCGCCCCAAAAGAACAAAAGCTGTCTTTGTTTGGAGAAGTATTAATGATAGAGCCTCCTCTTACGAGCACTGCGCCATGGCGATAATCTGGAAAATCAGACTGCCGAGCTACATTTTTTGCCAGTGACATAAAACGAGCAATCTTGCCTTTATAAAACACAAACCCCGCCAGTTATATATATAATATAACATAACGGGGCTTAACTGTCAAGCAGTTTTTAACGATATCTGCGTGCGGGTGGATGCGGTCTGCCGCGTCCTTGGACATGTCGTACATAAGTGTGCGGATGTCGATTAATCATGTGGCGCGGCACAGTACGTAGCTCCCAATATCCATGTACCCATACTCCGCGAGGGGTTTGGTGTCCTTTTACCCATACCCAGGCCCTAACCTTAACTGGCTGGGGATGTACTTGGGGTGCTGGGCGCGGCGGTGGTGGCCGGTGGACTGCCGCGGGAGGTGGTGTTCTATGAGGGTGCGCATGTACTGTGCAACCGCTAGCGAGCAGTGCAATGCTCGCAATAATAATCTTGTTCATTTTTCTCTCCTAAACTGGGTGGTGTGCCGGCGGTGGCAATTCTTCTTCTTCATAAAAATCTGCCGCCTCTCCATCACGTCGATCAAATCGTTGAATCACTTCTTCATCCATTAGACGTACAACGTGTTCTCTAAATTCATTATCAGTTTGAATAAGTTCGGCCCACTTCGACGGCTGAAACTTCTTTGTATAACCTTCGGATGTTTCCAAAGTATACCATGCGCCTTTAGATGTGAGATACTCAGATGTTTTAATAGCATCAAACCAACTTTCTTCATCGCGTATGCCAACTTCGTCAGTCCCCCACATAATTCTAAATGCACAGGATCTTCCTTGGGTTCCAAACCTTGATTTCTCAAGTCTAATCTTTACCTCAGATCCAATACGAAAACCTTTATCATCCATCACGAAAGCACTCTTGGCTTTGCGGCCGGTTAACCAAATCCGTAGCGAATAAGAATAATGCATAGCTTTACCGCCCGGTGTCATATAGGGCGTAGTCATAGCTGTGATATGAGCCATGGGCCCACTGGTAATATTAGTCTTAAGCTGGTTAAGGACAAGAAAGGTTGCTTGCTTGTCAGCAATGGGAAGAGTAAGTTTCGACATTCCCTTTGCTAGAATTCGAGCCTTCATCGCCATCGAAGATTGAGGATTAAAGTCCCCCTCCACATCTGAAACTGCAGGGGTAAATGCTAGCGAATCCCAAATCAATAACAGCTTTTCATCAGTCGCTGCCAAAAGCTCTTCAATCGTCTCCAATACAAACTCGACAGACGATGCCTGAATGTACATTAAGCGCCCCAAATCGCACCCTGCTGCCTCCAAAAAAACAGGATCAATAGCTGATTCGGAATCAAAATATATCACAAGCTTGCCCTGTTTTTGGGCGTTGGCTGCGATTTGTGCTGCCATATAAGATTTGCCCGTGGAAGTGAGTCCTGCGATCTCTGTAGTCTTGCCGACAGGGATGCCGGCCATCTGGCCTTTACATATAATACTATCGAGCCACCGTGATCCTGTGGGGATCCATTCTTTGACTTCGGTGGGGTTCTCGCCTGTTAGGTCGTGCGCGACATTGCGTCCCGCTTTTTTATTTACCAAGGTCATGAGATCCTGTATGGATACACGACCAGCCTTAGTTTGTTTTGCCTTGCGTGGCATTTTGCCTTCCTTTGTTTCTAATTAATAGGGTGGCAGACATTTCCCGGTCTGCCAGCGGGGCGAGCCTAGCCTGCTACCAACTCATTAAATGCACGGTCGACATCAGTAGTCTCTGTTGTGCTGTACTTGGCAGTCTCGCGTGAGCGCGACTCAGCGGATCCGTCTCCGGCAAGCTGCTCGTCGAGAATAGCGCCGACTTGCTCCGGCGTGAGACGTTCAAAAAGTCCGTCAAACTCGGGCATGCCATCAAGGAGGGCGGGGATGGCTTCGGTATCCTCAAGTAATGTTGAGGTGTTACGACGCATTTTCAGGCTCGTCTGGGGATAGGCACCGGGCTTGGTGGGCTTGGTGTAAGTGAGAGTAATATCTGTACCCTCCTGAATGTCTGTGACATCCCCATATTCAGGGTCTAAAATATAACCGAGAAGCAATTCGTATGCGGTCTTACCATAACCGTATACCTTAATTCCCTCTTCTTCTCGGCCGCGAATAACGACTGGGGAAAAGTAGCGGGTACGTACAAAGAGTGACTTTGCAAGCTTTTTGCTCTCCTCGTCGTTGTTCTCGCTTCCTTCTCGCCAAAGCGAAGAAGCGAATTCGCAGATAGGACATTGTTCTCCAAAGTTTCGTTTTGGACATAGGACACCGCCCTTGTGATCTCCTACATTGTAATGAAAGAACATTTCTTTCAAAGGATCTCCGTCGTTAGTTGGAATGATCCGAATATCGGTGTCTCCCTCGTCTGGCTTGAACCAAACAGAGTTAGAATCACCCTTGTTTTCACCGCGCAAAGTTGCGAGCTTGCGGCGCATAAGCTCCATATCAATTGACATTATTCAATTTCTCCTTTTGTGAATAAAGTATAACACACCCAACTTTAAGAGTCAAGTGTTTTTTGTTCTTGTACTACGTTTGTGTGGGCAACGCAGAACCCAAAATCTTCATGTTCAGTTTCGTAGATAGCATAAGAAATTTTTCTAAAAGCATTTTTTGGCTTTTCCTTAAGCATCTCAACAAGCTTCTTGTGCAACCCTCCTTCGGTTGCTAACTTTTTCTCATTTATACATATATAATAACACAGTTCTCTGGGGGTGTCAAGGTCAAAAAGCCATTTTTCTTCGAGATTCTTTATATTAAGCATTCCAATGGTTCTAATACGATTAATTTCTGCTGGTTTCGATACTTGGCCAATTTCAGGGTCCGAAAATTCAAAATAATTTAAATAGTGTATGGCTGAAAAAATAGAATTATTTAACACATCATAATATGTCTTAATTGGCACTTCGCCTAATACTTTTTCAAGATGCAAATTCGAGATCAAAGTAATAGAACGGAACAATCCTGATCTAGCATATTCTTGAAGAACACCAAACGTAATTTTTTCTAATGTTCTAGGCGTGCCTGTTAAAAGATCTGTGTCGGGCCTTATATAAAAAAGATCTATATTTTTATTTTTAATTTGCTCTAAAATTCCAAGCACATAATTAGAACTTTTAGAAGACCCCATCACAAAAACCTGTACTCTATCTCTGATGTCCGCAAAAAATTTGCTTAAGTCGGGAATATTATCTTCATATTCTTCTGGTTTCTCGAAACCTTCTAGCTTAAACATAGAAGCCGTATTTCTCGTTACTCTGTTGTTTAGTAAATATACTTCATAGTTCTCTGTGCTAGAAAACTTTTCTGCCATGGCTGACGCCGCATTACCAATACCGATTACTGAAATCATAATTTTAACTCTTTAAGATCGTAATAATTTTTACCGCAAGTTAAATTAACTAAAAACTTATCTAGTTTGTTGTTTGCAAATATCTCTTTAATTTCTGGGATTAAGTTTCGTTCGTCATTTGCCAAATCAATAACAATCTCGTCATGTACAATATGAGATATAAAAGACTTTTTATCTTCTAAAAAAGCGTCCAAGCTATCGGCGCGCTCCATCACTAAATCAGCAGTTGTGCTCTGAATTAAATAATTTAACGCCTTTCTCTTGGAGACTGGTATTCTGCGTTTAAACTTTGTTATAATATAACCTTGATCATACCAATTGTCAAGTAGTTTTTCGCGGTGATAAATATTAAATTCGTCATCGGCTGCTTCGGGATTATAGAGCCATGCAAAAAATCTTGTTTTTGCATCTTCTCTTGTTAGCCCTCCCTCAATGAGATTCTTTATATGCCATTGATGTACGTCTTCCTGTGGCTGCTGTTCGCCTGCTAATGCAATGAAGGTTCGAACTTCTGCAGCGTTATAATCAAGAGACAAAAACCATTCATTATGGGGCTTTAAAAGCTTTCGAAATTCTTTTTGAACCGTTAGTATGGGAAAGCTTTCTGAATAGGTTGTGAGGCGTCCTGTGACCGTTCCGAAGAGATTGTAGTCTATATATCGAGGCCCTTTTAGGAGTGTCTTTACTCTGGTTGAATTTCGGGATGAAAGATGCAAATTTTTGCACTCTTCATTGTTTAAATTAAGATTCTGATATCGTATCTTGTGTAAGAGCTTTTGGATATTGTTTAAGTGTTCATAACATCCGGGCTTTTCGTAATTCTCAAAAACATGTTCTGTTATTTTATTTTTAATCTCGCAGAATTCCTTAAGAAAATCTTCAGGAACAAGATCAAAAATACAGTGGTCTCGCATGTTAATCTTTGCTATTTGAAATGACTTGATATACGCACGCAGTCGTTTCTGTGTCTTTTTTAATGTTTCTTGGAGTTCTGGTGGGCACACTTGATTAAGGGCCCGGCCCTCGCATAGTAGCCATGCATATTCAATATTCATGTCAACAAGTGAGCCAGAATATTTCCATGTTTTTGTTAGATCTTGAGGAAAATTATCATAATGGAGTTTTCCCTCAGTGTATGTTCCAATGCATTCAGATTTATCGTCAATCGTTTGAAATATCATTCTCTACCGCTTGTATGTGTTTATTAATATAACTCATCGAGCCGCGATAGTCAAATGGTTTATTTAAAATTCTTTCAAAAACTAAAAGTGCCTCACTAATGCCAGAACCAATTGCCAACTCTACGCAATCATCAATAAGAATATTTTGCTCAGCTTCTTTAAAATTAGTTTCTTCTTCCAAAAATCTCATTTTGCAGTAAAGCTTTAAAAAATACTCTTCAGGATACTTTTTAACTAATTGTTCTTTGGTATAAGTTTCTGGATATACTATTTTTGTTACAATATCACAAATGGGTGGGCCCCCGGTAAGGGCCCGGTTTTCTCTTTGTATAAATTTATCCAGCTTAATTCTATTATATAGGCGTAATAAAATATATTTAAATCTAGCATACCCTTCATCATGGGGTGTCTCGAACGCATAGTTTAATATTCCATCGGTTGTTCCCATGCCATATTTAGCAGCGTATTCTGTCATAACCGGACCCCCAATATCGGCTACTAAGCGCCACGGAATAAACTGGTCAACCATGAAACCATAATTACTACAGGCGTTAACAAAAAAATCCCAATTTTTGCTTTCCCAAAATTGTTTTGTTTTTTCCTCATCGTTAGATGGGCTTAAATCTGCAATTTCAATTACTAAGCCCGAACAAGTAACAGGAGCATGGCGACTTTTAATATATCCGGACATTGTAAAGGCATATTGGGATAGTGAATTCTCTAAGAGCGGTATTAAATGTTGAGTAAAATCATCAAAATTTTTTACTTTAATTTGTTCCGCTTTAAACTCAGCCGCCAAAGAAAAGAAATAATCATTTAAGTAATCATCATAAAGCTTAAAGGGATCTTCATATGTTTTATAAATTTGCAAATTACTTAAAAATGGATGCGCTGTATCAATCTTTCCACTAAATGAAGATTTTTTAAATTGCTGTGCTAAATCTTCAAATGCGTCAACAACAAATGAATGGGCCGAATTTAAACTTTTTTGTGATAGCCCAGGATCAAAGCGTCGAAAAGACCCATGGAGGGTGTTAGGGTCGCGACTAAATCGCGGCACAATTGGAACATAAAATCTATTAACTCTCCCATATAGATATTTTTCAGCATTATTAAAATCAATTATATTTTCATGTGCATGGCTTTTAAATGCTATGTATTTATAATAGCCTCTTTTGCTAAAAAGCCCAATTACAGTTTCTGGTTTGTCACTAATAAAATCTGCCATTTTAATTTACGGTGTCGGAACTTGTCCGCCTCCTTCGGGGACGATGGGGGGCTCGTCTACTGGGGTCCCGGATGCGTCTGCAGATCCCTGTGTAGATTGTGCTGGGATGTGGGTCCAATTATTTATTGCGGTACTGCATTTTGATGCGCCTTCTATGTCTCCCGCGGCTCCTCCCGCAGTAGAGCCATCGCCGCTAACCCTACTTGCATCATCCGCTTGTTCTAAACTCGCAACCCATTTAGCGGTAATGCTTGTTTCTGCTTGTCCTATTCCAAATTGGGTTGTAGAACGTATCACCATATAATAACCACCAATTCCAAATTCAGTTATATCATATGTTTTATTGCCATCAGAAAAATATCTTGTATTTCCAGGTGTCCATCCTCGGGGGTCTATGTAAATATAACATCCCGGAAACATTTGAGGAAGAGCATATGTAACAATCTCTGCATCAAATGTCTCACGAAGTTGGCGCAATCCATCATAGCCATCTTGTTCGAATCTAACCTCTGGTAATCCTGGCGATGTAGTTTTCGTAAGTCCTATGGTTTTAACCATTCCGTGTGAAAGCCCTGTTTGGAAATGAAAAATACCATTTTCAGTATCTTCCATAAACTCACCATTCATATGTTCTCGGGGCTGCACTCTGCCGGCATGATATACTAAATAATTATAATTATCTTCGGGTTTCAATGACGTTGGCCTCCCGGGTGCTGGTCCTGAGATATTTAATACTGGCCGGATAGGTGAAGGAAAAGTTTCTTTTGAAATATGGAGCGGTACATATTCCGCAAACGTCTCTTTGGGGTGCGCTTTCTGGAGAGCCATGCGAGCTTCATACATATGGATATAATTAGCAGTAAGAGTATCGCACCCCATTGTATTATAATCGCTCAAAACTGTCTGAGTGTTCCTTATCTTTTGTTTAATAGGATATTTAAAACAAGTATCATCGTTCAAAAAATTACGAACAAGCAAATTAAAAAAATCGTTTAAAAAGTTAGGGAGCGTATATACAGTTTGTTCTTTCTTTAATAGCTGATCTGTTAGCCATTCCATAAAATATTTTACTGAAATTGGAATTAATGCAAAGTTAATTTCTTTTGACTGCGCAGCGTTTGCTGGATTAATAATTTCAAGTGGGCCCAATACTGCTCTAAATTGTTTAAATTGATCTGCGAATTTTCTAAGCTTGTGTACCTCAAACTGTATATCACAGTCGGTAATAAATGTAGGTAGCCGGGCTTCGTCAATAGATGAAAGCTGATCAGGCATCTGGGATAGGTATTCGGAGATTCCATCTAAAATAATATCAACAAGGTCTCCAACATAAAAAAATGGGAGATCTGTGTTATCCATGTTATTGGCTACGTGCGTCAAATATCGAGCCTGGGCATCGGCCCCTTCCTCTGACAAATTTGTGCCGTTGGAGCGCCGGGTGATCGCGTTGCGCATCTGGCGCCGATGTCGGATGGTTTCCTCCGTGGAGGGATTCCACACACTCGACATGTTGCCTGGGGCGTATGGGCCGCGGCGCCGCCAAGTTGTTAATTGATCATACGACATTCTTGCAAAATGGATCATTTTATTGTCATATAATTTTTGTAATATTGTTTGTAGACTTTTGAGTTTGTCTTTTTTAATTGATTCACCCTCCTTTTCTTTAAACTCTTCAACTTTTTCGTCTTCACAAACACTACGTATCTTTTGAAATTGAAGTTTTCGCATAACGGCGCGTTCGGCAAGTTCTATATCAGTAAAAATATTAAAACTAGGTGAATCAAAAAAATCTTCCACATAGGCTAAATAATTTATTGTAAGAGTTACTCGACCCTGGTCATCAATTTCAAAATTATGAATCGTAGGAGTTAAATTTAATGTTACATACGATACATCAATCGCTTCTTTGATACCCGGTTGCTCTGCTTGCGGGTTATCAATCAAATCAAAATAATCTAAATCATCAGATGTGTTTAAACTTTTCCAGCGTTTCTGGTGGAAAAATACACTTGTCATTCCCGAGGCGGGTGGGGCCCACCCAACAACGGCTTTAAGCCTAAATCGAAGTTTACTTAATTCGTCTTCATAGGCCGCTATATTATTAGGATCCATAAGATTGTTTGTCTCATCATCAGGAAGACACTCTCCTTCAATAGCCTGTCTAAGGGCGGTATCTTTCATGGTGTTTCCAGTTTTAAGTGCTAAATCAATATAACGATATCCTCCTCGATCTCTTAAAAGTTCTTCAAAATCATTAGCAAATATTTTTAATTCCGCTTTAATGCTTTTTTTGGCTGCAAATGGATTATGGCCATCGTATGTAAAGTTAAAACTTTGTATACCAGCGCCAACGCCGCGTTTTTCTCTAGTTTGAAAAAGTTCTATATCTGATTTTAAAGGTGTTAATGGGGCCACTCGTTGAAGTGGGCTAAAATCTGTTATATACGAGTTAAAATTAAACTCTTGCTCAGTCAGAGATTCGTTTCCGTCTTCATCTTCATGTGTTTGAAGCTTAAAAAGTCTTATCATGGGCTGCAAAGCAGATAGTTGGGCCGGGGAGATCCCCCAAAGATTTCGTAGTTTAGGATTTTGAGTGAGTAAGTTTAAAAATCCAAAAGGCGGGCCGTCTAAGGCAATGTGCGCATTTCCATCATATCCCAAAATTGGATCCTGATCGCCGGCATCAGGTTCCCATTCTGAAAACCGCCTTTCACTTTGCGGTGCATAAGGAAGACGTTTCCCAATCGTACCATCGATATTTGCTCTTTTATAGTCTGTTAATTCAAATATGCGCGAAAGAAGATAGCATTGCTCTCGATAGGGTGCTGTTTGATATTCGCCTACTACCAACGCAGTCAAAGCTTCAGCGTCTCTACTTGCCTGAGCTTGCGCCGCTCTGATTTCATCAGCCCGCTCCGCGATGCGCGAGAGATCACCTCTGTGCATATCTGTATCGTGACAACTTACCAAAATGTAATTTGCCATAAATGCAATCATCTTTTGATACATTTCATCGGCAAGCTGATATGCTGTTTTTCCAGCATGTCGGGAGATGGGTACTCTTCCGGGGCCCGGCATGCCTATCGCGGTTGAGGGGAGCGCATAATAATCCACCGGGATCATGACACCTTGATCGCCGGGCCTATTATCTCCATAAAATGATTTTATAAAAGCGTCAGACTTAGCGTCGGCTAAATCTAAAGTTAGCTTTAGGGCGTCCATAAATCCATTAGCTGTCCACATAGGCCCGCCTTCGTTCTCCCATCTGGACCGGTCAGAGACGGGCTTATATGCCATGTCGTTCACAGAAGCGTTGTCCAGAAAGCGAGCTTGGCGCACATCAGTGCCAAAAAGTTGTTGTTTTCTATTGGGCACCTCGTCGCGGCCTGTGAGGCCAACTGAATCGTATTGCTGTGAGCAGATCCGGGCCACGTAAGCAGCATAAGAAGGAAGGGCGCCTTTTGAATCGCTAATCTGCTTTGCAAATGATTCTTTGTATGGAGATTTCGGGACACCGCCGCCTTTATAGCACTCCATCCACAGCTGTTTCCATCCTGAATTCCGAATAGGAGTATCTTCGGAGCCTTGCTCGGCGGCCGCGCTAGTTCCCCTTTTATGGCGTTCTTCAAGGGCGGCTCCAAAAGCTTTTAAAAATCGATAATAGTGGATCCACAATTTTTGTGCTGGATTATTGTCATCTAGGGCGGTGCCAATGCCGAATCCGCCGCGGCCATCTGAACCAAGGCCTGCAGCTATTATCTCTGCATCAAGGGTCAGAGTTATGGGGGCAGATGTGCCCTCGGCTATTCTTGTCAATGCTTGTATTAATTCAGTCTTGGCCATAATTTTTTTCTATATGTTTAGCGCGCTCAATAAATTTTCGAGGACTAAGGGAATAAAAATAGTGGCGCCAGTATATATGTGTGCCTCAGTGGGGTATCCATTGTACCATGCAATCGCCCACCAATATGAAGAATCTCCGTAATATTGATAAGATAAATTATATAGTCTGTCTCCGTACTTCCAAATATGCGCTGTAGACCGCACGCTCTGGCGTTGTGCGGGTGTTGGGTGGTGAAGGACAGGGGTTTCATAATGTATTATTTTCTTGACCTTTCGTGACTTTCGAAGAGGCTCATAATATTCACTATCATTACCTAATGTGCGCGTTTTTGTATATCTTGTGCTCATAATTATTCTCTATACGGGTTCGAGGCCGGGGCCGCCGGAGTAGTCATATTGCCGTTGGGAAGTAACCCCTTCTGTTCCCACGCGGGTTCCACGCTCTTCCGCGACGGATTTGCGGATCCGTCTCGATTGTCGGGCTTGGCGACGGAGTTGCCCACGACTAAGTTCGGGAGCATCTACGATGTTTACGTATGGCCCTGGTTCAGCCAGCCCACCGCCGCCGGCCGCTGCCTCGGCCAGACTGACAATTGCGTCCGATGGGCGCGCGCTGCCGGGTTGATCGGCGTCATTGATGGCTTCTGCGGCCGCGGCGCCGTCCCCGGGGGCGTCCTGGGCTGACTCAGGCAGCTGCTCATCCTGGGCCCATTCTTCTTCTACCTCGTTCAGTATTGCTGCCTCGTAGGCGGTGGCTGCTGCAGCGTTCGAACGTTTTTCAGCGATGCCGGCGCCGGCGTCAGTCATATTATACGGCCATGATGGTGCCATGAACTCATCATTACTATTCCAACCAAGAGGCCTTTCATGAAGCACTGAAAAGTCCATATTAACATCAATCAATCTGGGGAGGATCCCCAGGTCTTTGTCTTCTATTACTCCTTCGGCCGCGTCTAAGTTATAGTTTACAACAAGATTACTAATAGCACCTAAAGTTCCTTGCCTAGCGTGGGCTTGGTCTTTATTCATGCCTGCCGCCTTCGAAAGAAAATTAACTACTCGCAACCGTACTAATGGCGAATTTGAAATATTTTGTGCATAGGGGGCTCCTAAATTTTCAGGGCTGAGAAACTGATCTTCATAATTTGGATATAAAAAACTAATTAATTTTTGAACATCAGCTAGATTATCCATTGCATCTTCAGCAGAAAATGCCGGTATCTTAAAAGCCAGTGTAACTTTTCTTGTGGTGTTCTTAAACATCATAATGGGATCCATTCGCCCATATACTGCTTCAGACGACCAATCACTCATAAACGACTCATTAAAAGCCATAATAAAGGCCTTAAATCGTACAAAATTTCCGCTGCTCTCGTGATAAAACGAAACTGCTTGGCCTGATTGTTTAAGATTAGTACTACCATCAGGAGGCGTAAAGAGTGGGTTCTCTTCTAGTCTTTGTCTAGCTTCATTCGCTGGCGTCCAGTTCTCACGATCTCCACCGCTGCGCAAGGCGGCATCCTCCTCCGTATTACCGGTTGGGGATCGCAGGTAATTCCATTTAGCGGTCATTATTTTTCTCCTATGTTATTATCTACCCGGGGGAGGGGGCGCAGAATCCAAGTCCCAGGGCTTCCTGAGTTTTCTGATCAATGCGTCCATCTACAATTCTAATTACTTTCTTATCTATTTCTTCACTCCCAATATATATAGGAATTTCTAAATTATATGTTTGAGATGCCGCTGCGGCTGCTGGGGCACCTGCTCCTGCGGCGCCGGCACCTGCTGGTGCTCCCGCTGGTGCGCGTTCGGTGGGACTTGATTGTCCCGCAGTAGCAACTGCATTGGCACCAATTGCAATAGCCGTAGTCTCCTGGCCGAATACCGCATGCATCCCTGTGATGGCTGAAAACATATTAGACCATTTCCATGCGTGTTGTGCACCCTCTGCCATGGCCTTAGCAATTGTTTCAAAAGAAACCGCTATGCTGGCCATGGCTTCCTTTTTTTCAGCCATCTTGTCTGCAGCACTATTTATGGCATCAAACTTGGCTGTTTCGTCTTTTTTGCCGCGCAGCCAATCAAAAGCCATGCTCAGACCTCCCCACACGAGCGCTACCCCTGCCAAAGCTAACCCAAGCTGAAAGACGGCTGTCGCCAATCCCCCAACGGCTATAGCGGCGGTGAGGGCGGCTACGCTTGCCGAGGACATCAGCCACACTGTCGCCACAAACGCAGCACCGAAGAAAGCGACTGCGGCGGCGGCAGGCCACGCAGCGTCTCCAAGGCCCGAAAAGGCTTTAACAATTTGTGCTATTCCGAGGGCGGCGGCGCCGACGCCGGCGCCGACAAGGAGCATGGCAAGTCCAAACGCAACGGTACCGAGGGATGCTGTATTCATGGCCCCAACCATGCCGGTCAGCGGTGCTGTCGCGCCGGCGGCCGCAGTCCCTGTGAGACCGAGAATGCCGGCAATGGGCGATAATACTGTTGCAAAGCCCGTGATTATCAGAGTCAGGCCCTTAATGGCAAATAAAATACCTCCAACCCATAGCAGAACCTGACCTGCGGGGCCCTCAAGAAATTCAGTAAGTGCAGTAGTTATATCGCGAATCTTTGCGATCCAGGGCTTCATAACATCTACAAGCTTAATCAATGCCATCTTTAGTTCTGTTGTAACATCTAGCATATCTTTAGCTAGTTCTGCTTGCTCTTCATAATCTGCCGAAACTTTACCTATACTATCATCCAAGGAATTATAATTACCCGACATCATTTGGGCTAGATCGCCTACATCGCTTAATCCTAAAGATTGAGTATAAAACTTTCTTTGATAATAAGACATATTATCGAAACTTAAACCTGTATCTAAAAGAGTATTTCTTAATGTTTCAAATCTCTCAACAGGATCAGTTTCCATCATCATATCCATCGCATTTACAAAGTTGCCACCGAGTGCTGCGTTAAGATTACCAGCCATCTCAGCAGCACTTTCAAAAGTATCAAATTTTTCTGTCAGGGCAATAAGTTTTCCCATCTCCATACCAGTGATCTTAGAAACCCTTGCTAAGCCTTTAAATGCGCGGACTCCATCAGAACCTAACTTGGACAATTGGCCTCCCAAATTAGCAAATTGGCCGGCGATCTCTGCGGGTGCTACTCCAATCTCTTTAGCTAAAGCATTTAACTCCATCGCATTCTTTCCTGCTGCGGTACCGCTCATCCCAAATGATTTCGTTGCTATTTGCATGCCCTGGGCAGCGTCTTGTGCACGAACACCGTGCTGTTCAAGCATTGAAATCGTTTTGCCTATCTCTTCGCGCTGGCCCTTCGATTGGAATGTAAAGTCGGTATAAGTGGCCCGGAGTTCCTCGTAACCGCCGGCGGCGGCCTTGGCTGTAACGTTCAAGTCACGAGTTGCTTCATATACATCTGTAACTTCGCTCGCAAATGCCGCAGAGGCGCCGGTGGTTTTTCTAAATCCAGACTCCATGGTTTCTAATGCGAAGACTGTGCTAATCATCGTATCCATAACCTGCTTAAATGCGCCCTCAAGAATGCCGGCGGCGCCCGCCAACAAGCCCATGCCCTTGCTCTCGCCCATATTTTTAAGCGCCTCTTCCATACTATCCATATTAAAAAGAGTATTTTTGCTGAGGTCCGCGGTTATTTGAAAACCCTTTGATAGGTTAGAAGAAGCTTTATATTGCCCCTTCAAGACTTCAAGAATACTTCTTTGGGTCTTTTCAATTTTTTTCAGTTCAGCAAGGCGCTTTTTTTCTTCTTCAGTTAGGGTTTTGCCTGCGCGTGTTTTGGCTTCCGCTAGCTCAAGTAAATTTTCATCAAGTTTTGTTTGATGTTCGACCAATTCAACCCGACTCAGGCCTTCCTTGTTGATGGCTACTAGCTCTCGTCTTGTCTTTTCTAAGTCCTTAAGCTGGTCTCTAAGGCGCTCGCTAGCCGCTGAAATGGCATCTTCCCAATCGGCCTGTCCCGCCATTTGCGCTTCAACGTATTCAAGTTGTTTTTGGCTTAATTCATCAAGTCGGTCGGCTGTTTCTCTTCCAGCAGCGCCCAAAGCCTTAAGTCTATCAAGAAGTTCAGGGGTAATAGTATCAGCCATTGTACAATCCTTATTAAGCTTCTATAGTTAAATAGTTTTATAAAAAAAAAGGATAGCTACTAGCTATC
>Ga0208553_1000184_pt1 | contig 24815 bp, 34 predicted proteins | sample 6_EtaG_FD_184079 | JGI IMG/M metagenome (GOLD analysis project Ga0208553, IMG submission 184079) | Marine viral communities from the Subarctic Pacific Ocean - 6_ETSP_OMZ_AT15160 metaG (SPAdes) (version 2) | ecosystem: Environmental > Aquatic > Marine > Oceanic | place: Pacific Ocean | collected...
TAATAGATGAACCTTCGGCTTCCCTGATACTCGAAGAATAATCCATCAGTTTGCCCAACATGGTATATCTGCGTTCAAGATATTCATCCGTATTTTCTGGAAAACCAGACCATAAAACATCAGACCTACGCCCAGCGGCTCGAAAGATTTCTAAAGCATCAGCAACTTGAGCGTCTGTCAGTATAGTTGATTCTACATTCGTATATCTATACGGATTTCGAGCATCAGATCGAAGTGCGCCGCCCCTTGTGCGAGTCACTTCTGTTTGTTCCCGCCACCCTAATTCCGCTCCGTAACGATAAGGTATGTTCGTGAAATCTCCCCACATCATCCGGCCCACTTCTACATACTCATCACTGTTGGTTGTATCGGTAATAACAACTTTGAAATATCTTCGTGATACTGGCGTAAACCAGATAATAGTAAATCGCTGTTGCCAGCCCAGTTCAGAATAACCACCGTAACCATCATGTCCGTATTTCTGAGTACCGTAACCCGCGGTTGCATCAAGTGCGTCCACAGTTTTCGTGTATACATCTGTGCTGAATCCACTATTCGACGCCAGCGTAATCGCTACTGTTCCCGCGGCACTAATGTTGTGGTTGTATAACACCACGCAACCGATTACTTCAGCCGCTCCGAAATCTCCGCTTATCGTTTGTGCGGCATCTGTAGTCGATCTCCATTTCATGCTCGGCTGCTTATTCTGCATATTGGTCGCGGCATAAGACCCTGCGGTACTTGTCACCGTCAATGTGACGTCATCTGATACTGAGTTATGCACTAATCGCCCACTCATGCCCACAACTCCAATTCAAGTTTATTGTCTAGCAAGTATTCTACAATCCCAGTGACTACTGCTTTCGTTCCACTGGATAACCCGAAACGATCATCTTCAATCGTTATAACCGACCCTACCTTTATTTGAAGCGGAGCAACGAATGCCCTAACCCTGTAGGTATACCGTTGCGTTCCGAATAATGTCTGTAATCTCGTTGCTTCAGTAACTGCATTCGCCGAACTCACTATCGTTGATGGTAATGCAGGTGGGTCCTGTGCCAATAAGTGCGTAGTTTTAACACCAGATACTTCATATTTAGCAATATTCGAATGCTCTGATTTGAAAAAAGACCTGTTAACTTCTGACACCCCTGAATTCGTTCCGAAATCCATCACAGTATTATTTTTCTTATAGCCTAATCGTGTGCGCCATTGCGGTATATCTGCCTTCTGAACATTCAAATCACCATACGTTTCTATCTCATCGATTGTCATGGTGGATGTTTCTCCGCTTGGCACTTTCAATGCGGCTAAAGAAAATTTGCCGTCACGACCAAATCCGTAGAACCATCCGGCAGGTAATATCTTGTCGATAACGTCTAATAAGTTTTCTCTATATTCAATATAAATTCCTATCGTGTAATCCAAATCGCTATCGAATGCAGTAAATGCTGAAGTATCTAAATCATCAGGGTCTGTTAAGACCCGACTGACTATTGCTCTAATAATTTCCCCAGGCTTATATTTGTAACTTCCACTAGGTTTATGCCCTTTTGCATCACACGTTACCGTGCCTTGTGGATCAGCAGATAAGGTGAATTTCCCATTAGTCAAATCTTCTGTGACCGTCAAGCCTGTAGCAACACCATCGACATATACCGCAACAATATCTTCAATCTGCCCTTCGTGGATTTGATATTCGTGGGTTGATGTATCCGTGCTTACTGGCGTGATGTTGAATACTTCACCATAGCAAAGCGGTACTGGACTGTTGGTGTTTTCTCCAGATGCAATGAGTGTTGTCTGTATCGGACCATCCAGTGTCCGCTGATTATCCCGAATGATTAACCGCAAGGTCTTATCATTTTCAATTTGCAGACTGTCTATAACACCTGTGAGGATCGTGCGGAAATCTGCAATATCCCATATTGGATCTCCAAATTTTAATACTGCACCCCGACCATCCCATGCATCAGTAATCCAAGAATCGAGATCACCTTCACCGTTATCTATAAGAACATCACCCATTGAAACGAATGAGCGTCCACTGAACGCCTCTGCCATGTTGCTCGCAAAATATGGGGAACCTACCAGTATCCCTTCATATTGTTTATTCGCGGGAGTATCAGTTGCGCCTGTATCAAAGTATTTACTACCAAGATAGCGAGTCACAGCACTGCCGCCAGAATAGGCTGTAAGTTCCGCTAACAAGACTCGCTCCTCTGACGGGTCAGCAAGCCATGCTTGATATTGTAAGTCGGAAATGGACACATCAGTGCCTCATTCCACCTGCCGCGGCGAATTGCCCCCTAGTCACTGCCCCCACGATCGGACCCGCTACTACCCGCGCCAAATCTTCGCGCATTGCTCTAATTTCTAATACTAAAGCATCACCCGCCCTTTGTTGTTCGGGTGTTTTTACAGATACTGACTCACCCTTTGACGCTTTGAAGGCTACAAGATTTTTGTCTTTACCGCCTTCACCACCTACTGTGAAGTCGCCGCCTCTCTGAAATCCAAAGAATGAAAATATCTTTCCGAATATCTTTCCGAATATTCCTCCCGCGCCCGGGAATAACATATTGAATAAAATCTTGAATACTTTATTCTTGACCCAATTAGCCGCTACTTCTGCCATCATCTTAATTAAAATCCTTTTAACAGTATTCGCAAATTGCTTAATGGCATTTACTTTAGTGTTCGTAAAACTATTCAGAAAAGTATTTTCCCAAAATCCCACCCACGCCGTATCTAAACTTGTACTCATGCTCTTAAAACTCGTTTCAAATTGACTGACTAAATGTTCTGTGGATACACCTAGGGCTTCCAATCCTTTCTTATAAGCATTTACTGATATAAAACCACTGTTATATTGTTTTTCTAATTCACTCAGTTTAATTCCCTGCATATGTTCTTCAAACATAAGATCACTTAATTGATTTTTGTAAGCGAGTAATGCCGCATCTGTTTCAGTTATAGCCACAGTCTGATCTTCTTGATACTGAGTACCCGACCTTAATTCTGCTATTTGATCCTTTAACCCCTGTTCCACAATTTTCAAAGACGCATATTCTTTATCCAGCCAATTCCTACTGTTTTTAACTTCTGTCCAATTCGCTAGTTCAGCAATAGTCATTTTCCCTACTGCTTCTCTGTTTGCATTTATTTGACTGCGGGTCGTTTCCAATTCCTCACCCAAAGATGTTATTTCGTCTTTATTTAATGAGTTAATGCTCCACCACTTTTCCTCCCATCCTATTGCCGATTTCAAATCAATAGCCATCTTTTTCGTTTCTGTGTCCAAATCTTTAATCGCATCTTCGTGACTTTTAACTGCATCAGTTGCATCTTCCTGTGCTTTGATCCATTCCCAAGCAGTAACACCAACAAGCACTGCTAATCCAACAACGTTTTTCGCCATTGCCGCGTTAAGTCTGAGCGTTGCCGCAGTAGCCGCGATCGTTGCTATTTTAAATGCTCTGAATGCTTTAACTAAAATCCAAACTACCCCTGTTAATTTCGAGGCAATAAATGCCGCGACCAATGCTTTAACAAGAATCCCGATTTCCACACCTGCTTTCGCAGTTGCTTTCATTACACCAGTTAACGCCTTTGCTAATCCTTCAACAGTTGGAATAAGGATTGGCATAACCTGGAGCATTAAACCTCGCAATGATGTTTTGAGGTTGTGCATTTGGTCATTGAACTTTGCGGCTTTATCTGCCGCATCACGACTCAGTGAAATGCCGAGGGCAATAGCAACTTTCCTTAAGTCCCTCATCCCTTCTGCACCATCCTCCATCATCTGTATTACTTCAATTCCGCGAGTACCAAACAAGTCCATCGCGACTTGCGCCTTTACTGTCGGATCTTCGATCGCGGATATTGCATCTGCAAGTTCTTCGAACATTCTATCAATCGACAGTTTGTTCAAATCTTTTGCTTCAAGTTTCAACAATGCCAAAGCGTCTTTGGCTTCGCCTGTTCCTGTCGCGGCATCACCAAGGTTTTTAGTCATCTTCTGCCACGACATAACCAATGCGTTGAAATCTACGCCGGACAGTTCTGCAACGTGTTGGTATTCCGATAATGCTTCAGTGCTTACACCTAACCGAATGGATAACTTCTGGATGCGATCAGCACTTTCCAACGTGGCTTTAGCAAGCGCACCAAACCCGACAACCCCCGCAACACGCATCAGCGTGCCCCGAAAATTCTTAAACGCATTATTCGTTCGGGTGAGGTTATTATTTACACTAGTGAATGCCTTTTGCGTATTGTCATGCGCGGCAATTCGAATAGTGGCGTCAGCGCTTGCCATGTCTCATAGCCTCTGTTTCTTGTTGCTGATGTGTGTATTCAAACCACGCCACCCAATACACCAACTCGCCGTAGGTGATGCGATTCATACATTCGCCGAGGGTCATGTGCAACGTTTCTGCGATTCGGAATATGACCGGGAGTTCCGAATCTACTCTGAGTTTTTTCGGGCTTCCTCTATTGTCACTGCCTCATCTTCATTCATAGCACTGACGATTCGGATCAGCATATCTGGATCCTGTCGTGTCATCAGTTCCTTTTTATGAATTTGTGAAAACATCTTTTTTCCATCAGCATCAAGAACCCGTTGAACGATTGACTCAGCCAATCCTTCCAATGAATTCTCTGCAATGTACTTAAAGATTTTGTCACGTTGAGCCAGTGTTGAAGGTTTCCAGAAAATCTCACAAGGAGATTCGTCAGTACTCCACTCGTCGACAATCATCGATTGAACGCCAAGCAACCTCTCTTGCCAGTGCTCTCTCCCTCTAGCAAGTGCCTCCGTACCTGCTGTCATATCTTAATCCTCGAATGTTACACAGTTGTCCAAGTTACGCCGCCTGTTGACTCGAATCCGAATGATCGCTCAACAACGCCATCCATCGGAACGCTTATGCCAACGCTATTGACAAGGGCACTCATACTCGCATATGTGTCTCCCGAATCTGCACCTTCCGGATACAGGTTGAGCGTCACTTCTGCGCCGACTGTCATTGCGCCTTGCCCACTGGTATCTGTTTCATCCCAATGACAAGTGATTGACCCAGACGAATCATTAGTGCCTGCTTTTTTGGACTCCCAAGAGTCACCCATTGCAGTGTCAGAGACTATATTTGCTGTTTCATCTAAACTGAATGAAACAATTTCAGCAACAGTATTGGAACCGATCTTAATGGTTCCCTCTTTGCCATGATGTGTAGCCATAATGGCTCTCCTTAAGTTGTACCAGTTGTAAAATGGTAAGTTACACGGGCGGCTACACGTACCGCACCGTATGGGAAGAATACACTATCATCATCCTCTATAGAAATGATTTCTGTGTTCTTGGCGTAACCGCCACGTGTTCTGTCAGCATCCAGAGTTTCTGAAATGCCTTCTATTAGTTCATCCCTTACGCGATCTGTTTCGTACCCTGTACCACCTTCACTTGTCAGGGTGTCAGATGCTTCTGTCAATAAATATTCTTCCTCCGTTTCCGATATGAATTGGAATTCGGTATACCCCTTCATGTACCCGTAAAGCGAATAATCTATTTCACCAAATCGGGTAAGCGCACTCCCACCCATTGTTGCATCATTACGGGTTTCGGTTTCAGTACTCACCCACACCGCAGGGAATTGTGCTTGCGATAAATCTTTCAATTCGAATGGTTCCCTCGTCACTTTCTTGAGGACGGGGCGTGCCATATCACCCAACACTGAAACGATATTTGCAGAAATGTTATCGCGTAAACTCATGCGGCTCGTTTCAGATATTTGTGGAGTTCTTTATCAAATACTTGCTTGACCTTTCTCACTTCAGATGCGTTGATGTCAAACCACGGTCGCTTTACTCTACCCTTTCCCGCACCCATCTTGTGATGGAACATTGCTTTCTTTGCTTCAAGCCCACTGGAAAAAGTAACGATCGCCAGTTTTGCACTCTTGACCTTCCAAGTAACAGCGGCAAGCATTCTACCTGACCAGTTCAAATCCACAGGTGAAGTACCCCTACCATGCTTGGCTCGGGCGATTTTGTAACTCTCACTGTATGGAATAAATGCCCTATTGACACCCATGCCTCTGGCTGTACGTTGCTTGATTATGAATTCCACGTAAGCGGCGGCTTTTGCTAATCCTGATTTCGATCCCTTTTCAACCTTATCAGGCATTTTCTGCATCATTGCCTTTACTTTTGTGGTGTCTATTTTCGCATCGACTTTCATCTCACTAATCTACCAAACAGCATGGGTTTCTTTTCAGACAGCGCAACTGTGCTGTCGTCATCTGCATCGTATTCCACACCGTCCTTAATGATCGCCTCAATTTCATCTTCATAGGATGAGCGGTAATAGCCCATCATCTGTTGGAAACGATCTTCTGCGCCCAGTGTTTCCCATTTAGTCAGTTGCGGTAATGCGTACCAACCCAACACCCGATAGGAAGCGGCACGGGTAAATTGAGATTCTGTGAGTAATGAAGCATCCAACTCGCCACTGATTCCACGCAGAGGCCACCACTTGAAACGCAACTCGCGCTCCACATCTGCTTGCGCTCTAGCGTGTTCACTTGTGAAAGCCGAGATGCCGAACTCGAGTATGTCTGGCTGTAATGCAGTCAGATCACTATCTTGGCTCATCGCCATAGTAACCCCCAAAGGGGGGAGGCGCGGTATTACCCGCACCCCCCGGTCAGGAATTAAAGATCGGCGTCGAAATACATCTCGATGCCGTAATCATCTTTCAGTTCCGCAACACCGTAGCAAGCCGTGGCGTTGAGTTCCCAAGCACGAAGCGAAGCGTCACGCTGTGGTTCCATGCTGATGTCCCATTTGACGGCGAGGCCCAAAGCCTGCGGCACGAATACCGCGCCCTTGGCATCGTCTGAACCATCACGAGTGATGTTGGCAGACTCAAAAATGTCCACCCCGGCGAGCGTGCCGACGTAGCCGTTACGCATGGCTTCGTTCTGAAGATCGCCACCGTTGGGGTTGGCAAACGTATTGGTCAGGTTCGCTTTGAGGTTGTATGCCTGATATGGATGGATAACCATATATTTCTGGCCGGGTGCGTTAGCGTTATCCAACCGTGCGGCGGCACTGAAGATGTAAGACGCGATCAGTTCAGTTCCCGCGCTACCGACTGAGGTTGAGAAACCATCGAACAGGGCGATCAAATCTTCGTCCATTTTCTTTGCAACGCCTTCACCCAATACACGACCAAGATCAGCGGCAACATCACGAGCGGCAGTCTTTGAAGCCAGATCAGTCAATACAGCCTGTACGCCAACCTCGGCGGCAGTAATCGTTACTGCACCTGTTGACACGGTTGTGCTTGACATATCCGTCCCTTCAGTCAGCGCCGCGGCGGCAACGTTTGGATACGTGGGTACTTGGATTGTCTTACCGTTTTCTGCACTGATGTCATAAACGGTTACGAGATTACGCACAAGCGAAGATTCCTGTGCAGTAAAGATAGCCTCACGAATGATGTTTACAAATAGATCATTCAGTGTGGTTGTAGTTGAAGCGGCCATTTTAGCCCTCCGTTAAGTAAAGTAAAGTTGATGAAGCACCGTCAACTTATGCCGGGACGGAGAACCGACTGTCATGGCTTTAGCGTCTCATACCAAGAGTAGACGCACTCATTCTATTTAATGTCTGCGAGTGTCAGACGGGAGTTATTCTAGCACTACATCCTTCGGCTTGATATAGCCAGGCATTACATTGCGATTTTTCTTGCGCCAAGTTTTATATTCATCATGCTCCATGTCCATGATATTGGGGTTCCATTGTACTATGCCTCCAATGGAAGACTGTGATCCTATTCCACCGGGAGTTGCAGAAACGAAATGTGGATTCGATGACAGGAACTCAGCCACCAATGCTTTCGGCGTTAGCAATGAACCGTTCTCGCTGTAACGCACAACCCCTTCATTGTCCATAATCTCTACAGCACCGTCATCTGTCATTCGCACCTTATCGTGCAATAAATTCGCCACTTGTTCTGCATTGATTGCGCGTTCTTCAGATGCGGCTGATAGCAAAGCACTATCCACTTTCAATTTCCGCAGTTGCTCCTTGTAACTGTCTGATACCGCCTTTTCCTTTTCAATGCTTTGCTTCAATACAGTTTCGAATTCACCGCGTTCCTTCTGCCGTTCCACTTCCTCGGATTCCTGAGCCATTTTCATAGCGCGATATTCCTCCGCATCAACGCCTTCAAATTTGCGTTGCCAGGATTTGCGCTCTTTCTCCACCCTTTGCTTGACCATTATCTCCACTTCCTTTTTGGTCAGCATAGCCTCTTGCGGTGGTGCCTCCTCTACAGTTTCCACTTCAACGGTTTCCTCTACCACTTGTTCATCAGCCATAAATCACCTCGTTGTTAAGCCGCTTGTTGTTCCATCCATTCGGGTTCGACAGGTACAAAATGATGTCTGCAGTTAAACCCGCCATGTACCACTAACGGATCCCCGGGTGCTTTCCCTTGCCATTCGGAGTTTGCCCAAAGTTCCCTAATATCGTCAATGCTTAATGTTTCCCCTGCCCATCGAATACACCAATCACGCGAGTCCTTTATCAGAGAACCCGAATATAAGTAATTAGTTAAACCCGCATCTTGCGCTTTCTTTGCAGTAAAACTGCCGGAAAACTGCATGAGTCCGTCATGTACTTGCTGATTGGCATATCGCCTCATGTTATTCCCCGCCCTGTCACTGCCGTATATTTGGTGGAGTTTACCGACTGCCTTTGATACCGCGCTCTGTTTGCTTGCTACCCCTTCATTCGCCTTTACAAAATCCACCAGACTCTTGACCTCTGCAACGTCAGACTTGATGTAAACCCCATTGATAGCCTGTTGCATTTCTTTCACGGCAACTGAGGCGGGTCTGCCAGATATTGTGCTTTGATATAGACCATTTGCAAGAGTGTCCGCAAACCGTTCTGCTATGTCCTCAAATCCAGAAAAGGCAATGCGCTTCAGTTGATTGATAACCACGGCATCTCCCTCAATGAATCCATCGAGACTATTGCTCATCAGTTTTAATACCGATTCAGCAACGTCATCGTATTCATCAACTGAACTGTGACTCCACTTTAAGAATGTACTGCGTATTGCTTCCTCAATAGCAGGGCGTTGTTTAATTGCCAAAGCCGCATCAGCCAACTTGCCATCAGCGACAGGCATAGCATTGACAATGCGAACAATCTTCTCCTCGAGTTCATCAAGAATTTTCGACAACCTTGCTCCATGTGTTTCATCCAACGCATCGACTAATGCGTCATGAGAGTTGGCGAGTCGTGTTATTTCAGCCGCTGTAGTCAATTAAGCCGCTTCTTCTACTTGCGTATTGAATTGCCCCAGCACAGTTGGTGTTGCTTCAATTTCATCATACGCTTGAGCCAGATCATCCTCATCTACAACCAAAGCGGCGATCTGTTTATCAATGGATGTCTTGAAGGTAGCCGACTGCACCCCTGTTGCCCTTGCCATCTGTAGGAACTCAAGGTCAGTGGCGTAATCACGCAAATCAAACGTATCAGCATAATCAATCACGCCATCCCATTCCCTGCCCTGCCAGATTGCCCACAACTTCCACAATTGCTCCTCTGCCAATTCCAACAGATCAGCCTTCTCCGATAACTTGGAATTCAGCATTTGAAATTCGGTCTGCAAAGCAATACCAGACTTCGCCGCCTTTTCAGTGGCACGGACAGCACCCAAATGAGTCACCCGATCAACAGACTTTATCTTGTCCTCAATGCTTGCGCGGATTGCGTCAAGGTTCCCGCCTGATGGTTGTAGCAGGTAAGGTTTAAGGCCAGGATCCAAGTCATCTGCCATACGGATAATTGCACCCGCTCCGGCACTAGCATCCGTGCCTTCCGTCTTTGCTAATGAGGGGTGATTGGATATGCGGATCAGTTGTTCTATTTCAGAGAGTTCATTGTAGACAGCCCTCTGTATGTCAGCGACATCAGCAATATCCGATATGCCCACACCACGCAAAGCCGACCGTTGGGAATACACCGTTACCGCGGGGATAAGCCCGATCGGGTTCGGTAGTTCCTCAATCAATACTGGCTCAAGATCACCGACAACTTTCCACAGTGATATGGAATCTGGAGTCCATACTCGGAATATCTTTTCGTTACCTTTTACACTCTCCCTTATCTTCAGATACACCAGACGATGCCGTCCAGTAGGGCTTCGCTCATATTCCCAATCGTAAACATTTTCGGGAGTAACGAGTGTGAGGTAGGGTCTGATGTCTGCCGCCAATTCATCTGCGCGTGTCGTTGACGTAATGCTTGGTTTGTCAAGGATCAGCCAACAATGACCATATACACTCGACCATACAGTTGCCTCACGCATGACAGAGTTATGACTGCGACCATCATAATCCGCATCGTCCAGATACCCTTTTAATGCCGGATCATTTTCAATAACGCCGAATTCCCTTGTGGGTAAAGCACGCCACAGGAATGACGAATAGATGTGAATGACATTCTTGCACTGGTTATCAAGCGGTGTCTGGACTTTACGTTCAGCATAATCCTCTGATGATTCCAGTTTGTAAGCAGTTAAGTAGTTGCCGCCTTGATAGTCCTCCCCGCCTAAATATGACCGTAAATAAAATTCCCACCGATTTGCATATGCGTCATACGTAACGCTTGTCTTGGGTATTTGTTCGTTTGCCATCTATGACCACCTTTGGGGTTGGCGTTTTTCAAGGATACGGCGCAATGGCATTTCCCCCATGACTAGATAACCCAATGCGTCTGTAATATGATCAAGTCCACCAGACTTATCTGGTTGGTGTGATCCTTCAACGTAGGTAAGACCTTCAAGCGCCTTTACCAAATGCTTACAGCGTGGATGAGCATAAATTCGTCTATCACCATCTGCATTCTTCAATGCGGCTTGTACTGTGTTAATTCTATCCACAACAGCATGAGCGGCTCGAGGTGCACGAACCTCAAACCCTGCGTTCGACAGTATAGCAAAATCTGTGCGTCCAACTGATGCGCTTGTTTTACGCGCTCGACCTGATGGATCAGGATACACTGTTATCGTTCTGTTAGGAAATTTCTGCTTCAATTCATTCGCCATCAATTCTGTATTGCTATCACTCATTATGATCTCATCGAGGATATGTAATTGATCTCCTGCTTTAACGCAACAGACAGCCGTCATCGGGTCAACGTTGAAATCCATCCCCACCAATAAATCACCTTCAGTATCTTCAACATCTGTAACTGATTCCACCCTGCAAAAATTTGGATATACCCGGCCCGTCAATGCTTCAAAGGTAGCCAGGAATTCTTGTTTGTATTCCCGCTCACCCATATCACGCTTTGCGGCTTTTATCTCATCATCGGTTACTCTGCCACCTTGGGCTGTCGTAAACTGCCATCCCTGCCATCCTTCAGTATCGAATGTATATGTATATAGGTCATGGAAGTGATTAAAGCCTCGGGGCGTACCGATCCATAGAGCATGGCCTTGTTTGTCCGATAACATAGGGCGCAACACTTCAAACCACGCGTCAGGTGCCATATCGGCGAACTCATCCATCACCAGAAAATCCAACCCAACACCACGCAGGGCATCGTAGTTATCTGAACCACGCAATGACGCAACCGATCCGTTTATGAATTCAATGGATAAATCCGTTTCGTGCGTGGCAACAACTTGAGATGGTGGAGTCATCCGTTTGAGGTCCTTCCACGCTATCTGCTTGGCTTGCCTATATGTAGGCGCAACATACCAACAAGACTGATCTGGTTTGCTGATTGCCGCGTGGAGTAATTCAGTGAGTGCGAGAAATGTCTTTCCGAATCTCCTCCCCGCTACTAACACTCGAAACCTCGCTTGATTCATGAACACCGCCGTTTGCGCGCTTGTTAGTTCGATCTGTGACAATGACTAATTGCTCCACTTGATGTTGTTCGATATATTGTTTGTCTGATTGCCCGAGCCTGTTCTTACCGAGCCAAATAAGCATCGTTATGTTACCGCCCATTGCTTTATCCCACTGCTTTTTCCGTAGTGAGACATTACCGTTAAGTTTGCCCTGATCTACCGCTTCAAATATCTCGGTGTTTTGCTGCTTGTGTCGTTTCCATGTTGGATAACTAACCCCAAGAACAGACGCAATCTCCGGCTCTGTACAATTTAACCCCGCCAGTTTCTTTACCTGTTCTAGATTGATTTCAGCGCGTGGTCTGCCGCCTTTGTTTTTTGTCTCATCCATGGCTCAAAACCATACCATAATTATTTATTTGATTCCCTAAAATAACATCTGGCTTACGCTGTTGTAGTGTTGCCTGCTCGCCTGTGTACTCTTCCCAACGTTTAACAACCACATCGCAATACAACGGGTCAATCTCCATGCCGTAGCACTTGCGGTTCAACTGTTCACAAGCGATAAGTGTTGAACCTGAACCAAGGAATGGGTCAAATACAAATCCAACGCCAGAAGATATTTCAATTATGTGTACCAACAACCGAACGGATTTTGTTGTTGGATGGTCAAATGAACGCTCCTCGCCATTTGTAAAAAATCCCGCCCACTTGTATCGCAATATCAATCGCTTCCGTTTTACACTTTGCCAAATAAGTTCAAAGCAAGAACCGAACATTTTATCTGCTGATTCATCCAACCTCTTATCCCAAACCATCCACGAACCGCCACTTGGCAAGGTGTCTTTGTAGTAGTCAGCACCAAACCAAAATTGGTCTTCACAACAAGAAACGCCCTTCACCGCACCCACATCAAATGGCACATCATCGCCAATCACATCTTCGTGCTTCTTGCCCTTGTGCAAACTGTGCAAACTAATCATGCCAGAATAATCCGCATCAAGGTTCATCCCATAAGGCGGGTCAGCAAGTACAACACCACAACTTTTGCCATCCATCAATCGTGCAACATCATCTTCACTCGTTGAATCGCCACAGAGCAACCGGTGTTCGCCCAATATCCAAAGGTCGCCCGGTTTGCTTATCGGCTCCTCTGGCGGCTCCGGTACGGCATCCTCGTCTGTCTCCCCCAGGTCGGGGTCAATCAGTAGGTTCGCCAGTTCGGTGTTATCAAAGCCGGTGAGGTCTAGCTCGAAGCCAAGATCGTCCAACTCGCGTATCTCCAACCCTAGCAGATCAATATCCCAATCCGCATCCTCTGCAATGCGGTTATCAGCCAAGCGGTACGCTTTGGCCTGGGCATCAGTAAGATCGGCAACGTGTACCGGCACCTCGTCCATGCCTAACTTCTGCGCGGCCAATAGCCTGGTATGCCCTGCAATAATCACGTTCTCTTTGTCCACGACAATGGGTTGTCGCCAGCCAAACTCCTTGATGCTTGCGGCGACCTTATCGACCACTTCCTCATTTCGTCTTGGGTTCCCCTCATATGGAATTACCTTTTTGATGTCCACTATTTCTATTTTCATATTTCAGAGTTCACTGCCTCCAAAAGTTGCTTTTCGGATCCGTAACATTTCTTAAAATTCGCCGGATCACTATGAATTCCAGGGTATCTGCCTTTACCGTAGCGATGATGCCGTGGGCAAAGCGGGATAGTCTCCTCATCAGGCGCACGTTGCCCCATGCCATATCCTTCACGGATGTGATGAATTTCGGGTGGAGTCGGGCCGTACCCTTCAATCCAACAGGCGATACAACCTTGATCGACTAATTTCTCAAATCGAATAATACGATCCCGTTTACGCAGATGTTTTCCTTTCTGTTTGAGTTTATTCAATTGCATGACTTGTTTCCGCCGATTCACTATTGGTATCCAGTCCCCACATAGACCACCATCCAATACATAAACGGTGGGATCAATATAAGTGCCAATAGACCTCGTATCCACTTTTCCTTCGTGCTCATTGGCAGGTCAGGGTCAAACTTTTTCTCTTTCATTTAACTACCTCCGGGATTGCGATGTTTGCCATTAGATTTTGCTTTCTTTTCTGCACAGGATTTGCATAAAGGAGCTTGCCCGGGAGGTCCGGGCTTACCGTACTGCTTTATATGTTTCCACTGTTTGCAAGCGGGACATTTTTTCCCAAACATAAATCTTCCCTTACGATGGAACACCAATCAGGTAAATCCATCTCCAATCTAAAGTGTAAATGACTGTCCGGAACAAGCGCGCAGTAACAGACTTGCGCCTTCCATTGCTTTCGATCTAATTTGTAAATCAGTACAGGTTTATCATCAAGAATTCGCGCTTGACTTGCTGCCTGAGTCCACCAATCAGAAAGGTATTTTTTCGCACGTTTAATTTCAATAGCCCAAAATGGGACCCCGATTAAATCTACTCCACCTTGAGCCGCCTGTTCTGCCCAATTCCTGTGGACCGCAATCCCCAATTCATCACGCAAAATAATAGCGACTTCACGTTCGCCCACTTTGCCTTTCCGATTCGAATTAACCACGTTGTAATTTGTGTAATTGTTTAGCCCAGTATTTCCGTTGTTCTGGATCAGGTTGTTCTGTCATGGGTGGGGCTAACCTGTGATACGGTGCCGCGAGTTTATCAGCCCTGCACATTTGAATAAACTCTGGCAAACTGGGGGGCCAAGGATCCCCCGCATCCACCATTTTTGAAAATCCCTTGCTAATCGCCTCCAAACTCAGGGGGGATAATCCCTCAGCCCAAGTATTAGCCGCTGATGTTAGGTTACCTTTCGCATCAGTCGATTCCCCATACTGACTGACCCATTTATGCCCATAAACCTCAGCCATACGAGTCCAAACTCGCGCAATAACCTTATTTGGTAACTGTTTCGATGACCCTTTGCTCTGCCGCGAGTGCTCGTTCGGCCGCAGAAGGTTTTCGATTTTTTCCATTCGCTACTCCCTGTTTACTTATAGTTGATTCCTTATAATTGTTTATTGCTGTCACTGTAGATGACATACCCCTATCACCTTGTAGCACTACCCCATATGATTCTGGGTGACTAGGGTAGTCAGGGAATACAGTATAACTATTCGCCCTTAGTCCCCCATCATCACGATATTGGTGAACGATATCAATAAGGCCTGATTTTTTTAGTCGCTTAATAATCCCATTAACAGTGCCCCTTGCGAATCCGGATTTTTTTGCCAGGTATTTTTGTGAAGGGAAACAAGTACCGTCCTCATCTTTTGCATTGTTTGCCAATAAAATCAGTACCAGTTTTTCACTTGATGGCAGATCACAATCGATCGCCGCCGCAATGCGTTTCAGGCTCATATTGCTTCGTCCATTGGGTAAATATCAGGACGCAATTCATGCCTGCTGATACCAGTTACTTTTTCTATCGGTAAAACATATTCAGCAGGGATTGCTGATGCGTTGTTTATCCAGTTCCACACACGGGGTTGTGAAACACCTATCTGCTTGGCAAGACTTGATTGACTGCCAGCGATTTCAACTGCTTTATTAATGATTTTCCCCATCGGAGAATTATAACCTGTTTTATTATTTTAGTTAAAAAAAAGCGCAACAAAGCGTCACGCTTAATCACTACTAGGAGGATGAAGAGAATGCCTTATTTTCACTACTATGGGCTGAGAACGCAACCCTTTCAGGTCCAGGTCCAAAATAATTATAAGTGGTTGATTCTATTACATAACCTTCCGATATTTTTGTTTACCTCTATTATAAATTGGTTTATAGTATCCTAACCGAAAGGTAACACTGAAACCCAAAACTGGAGATACTGAAATGACAACTGAAAAGATGAACAGAGTTTTTAATAGCGTATTTGTTCGCGACGTTATTTTTGAAAACGGTTTGAGCGAAGACGGTGAATTACGCTACGCCAAATTATTCAACATCATAATTGAGAATGATTACGGTGAGCGGTTGTTGCACACCAATGCCGATTTCACCGATCTTGATCCTAAAGGATTCGAAAAAGCAGAGCGATACGCTAACAAGATACAAGCCAACATCGACGCTGGCGGTGCCATTGATCGTAATCGCTGGTACGACATTGATCCTTGCTACGGTTCTGCGGCTTACGTTGATTTCGGTACGGAAGATTCTTTGATCGCATGGGAACGGGATCAGGGTTAAGCAATAGTCGAAAACGCCGTGAGGCGTTCTGATGCAAATAGCATTACTGATGAGACTTAAATTGGAGAAACTGAAATGGGAAGTTACTGCACAACATACTGCCGCTCTCGCTTAACTGAAACGATGACCCAAGTTCGCAAATACGTTCCAGTTGAAGAACGTAAAAAAGTATGGGCATGGAAGCATCGTGACCATATCGAATTCCACGGTCCTGATGGGTATTACTGGTACAACAGCGGTTGCTGTTGCTGGTCTGCTCGTTCACAGGGCTGGGAAGCCTACCTCGGCCACATTGGTATTGAAGGCTACAGGTGGGATGACTGAGAAGTACTGCTGTAAACAAACTAGGAGACACTGATGCAAACACAATTCAAAGACATTGAAGATTTAGTAGCAAACGTCCAGGCTTTGGCTGTACGCAAGCGTGATTTTATTGCTTCACCCGGTGATGCCATTGTTCAGCCTGATGGGAAAACGATGGTACTCACTGATGTCTGTGATGATCCAATCAGTTGGGTGAATGCGAATGGTACTGGCGGTCAGGGTACTGGGTTCAAGGGTGTTATGGACGAGCACTTTATCCGCGGACTTTCGGACTTTGCAGGCCTCCCCAAACGGTATGTCGATCAGATGATAGAAAATGATCGCCGTGGATTGCTGGCAGAAAATCTTAACAACTGGTTGCAGAATCCACCGGATGGGAAACTCCGCTCCGCAGATGCTAATAAACTGTTTCGGGCATACGATTGGGAAACTCCGCTCCGCAGATGCTCCGAAATGGATTATGGAGACGGGGCACTTCCGAGATTCCGTTCACTTCATTCAGACAAGTTTCGAATATTTGATTACACCCATCTGTTGAAACACGTTTATCCGGTACTCAAGGAAATTCGTGACAAGGTTGGGGAATTGGATATTCGTTCTTTGGCACTGACTGAAAAGCGCATTTACCTCAAAATCTTTTTTCCACAGATTGAAAAGGAAATTGCGAAAGGCGATATCGTCCGCTCTGGTGTTGTTATTTCAAACTCTGAAATTGGGCAAGGATCCATTGAAGTATGGCCGATGATTCTTCGTCTGATTTGTCTGAATGGTATGACTGCCGATGAAGGTGGGAAACGCAAGAAACATCTTGGACGCGTAACTGCCGAGGGCGAAATCGATTACGCAGATGACACGATCGCCGCAGATAACGAAGCACTGTCTTTAAAGTTGCGGGATGTCGTAAAAAAATGTGCTGATGAAACGCAGTTCGCCATCCGGTGTGCTTCGATGACTGAGGCGGCTGAAGGTGAAACACCGTCTAAGCCCTTGAAATCTGTAGAACTTGTCACTGACACATTTAACCTCTCGGAATGGGAGGGTGAAAGCGTCACCGAAGCCTACATTGCGGGTCAGGATTACTCGAAGTGGGGAATGCTCAATGCTGTTACGAGTGTTGCCAACAACGAGGAGGTTTCGTATGACCGCGCTTCTCATTTAGAAAAAGTTGGTGGACGGATTCTCCAACTGAACCGCGATCAATGGGGAACAGTTTGCAAGGCCGGACTTGACTCATAATCTATCAACTGAAATGCACTCAGTGGCCGATTGGCCGCTGGGTGTGTTTCCATATTTAGGAGGCATTAAAATGAGTTGCAATTCAGGAGTTATTCCGATGGACGAAGAAGATCGACAGATGATCGATCAAGAAATTAGATGGATAGAATTTCAGAAAGCGAAAAATTCAATCTGTAATGAATTGACCACTTTAAGCGGTGATTGTCTGCACCACGCCAAACAGGTAGCCGATGACTATTTGGAAGATGCTGTCGCTGAAATTCGAGATCATCTTTTGAATGATGTTAAACGTATTATCAAATCATTAGAGGGGCTTGCTGATGAACGACCTTGACAGAACAACATACATGGGGTCGGGGGATGCCGCCGCGGCTTGTGGGGTTTCTCGTTTCAATACCCCGCTTGATGTTTACCTTGCTAAACGTGGCGAACCATCTGACATTGATAATTTCCCAATCCGTTTCGGTACATGGAATGAGCCGCTTGTGATTGCTGAATTTGAGCGACAAAGCGGGTTAAAGGTTGCAGATCGGCAGAAGCATATGCGCCATCCGGACTACCCGCACATCGGCGCAACAATGGACGGCATTACCTTTCTGGATAATGGGAACGCTGTAGTGGAAGCCAAGACGACATCATTGCGATACGATGAATTGCCAGATGACATTACAGTACAAGTGCAAGAGCAACTGGCAGTTAGTGGCTTGAAGTTGGCATTCGTTCCAGTGTTATTTTCGGGGCGTGATTTCAAGGTGTTTGAAGTAGAGGCTGATGCGGGATTACAGGCTACCATCATTTCCAAGATGGACGCCCTATGGGGCTGTGTACTGGCAGGGAACCCCCCACCCCCCATAACCCTATCGGATGTAAATAATCTTTTCCCTCAAGACTTTGGAGGCAGTCTTGAGGCCACTCCAGAAACTTTTGAGGAATGGTTGCAACTCAAAAAATTGAAGGAGATTATGAAGGACCATAAGGACCAAAAATCTGTGCTTGAAATGGCAATTAAAGCGGCGATGGGAGACAACAGTCTGCTTACAGACCAAGAAGGCACTTCAATTGCAACGTGGAAATGTTCTAAAGGTCAAAATCGTTTTGACTCGAAGGCATTTCAAAAAACGCATCCGGAACTATACGATGAATTCTGTACACCAGTTCCCGGTACACGACGATTTTTAATTAAATAGGGAGACACTGATATGACTAAGGAAATGATACCGTTACAGGATATTGAACAAATGGCTATTGTGGTAGCCAGTTCCAATATGTTCGGCATCCAAACTAAGGAGCAGGCAATGTCGCTGATGCTCATCGCACAGGCTGAAGGGATGCACCCCGCAAAAGCCGCACAGGAATACCATGTAATTCAAGGTAAACCATCCTTAAAATCTGATGCCATGTTGGCGCGGTTTCAAGCCGCAGGTGGCAAGGTTAACTGGATCACTATGGAGGACGAAAAAGTCGTTGCGGAGTTCAGTCATCCCTCTGGTGGTTCTGTCACGATTGATTGGGATATGGACAGGGCTAAACGTGCAGGGCTAGGTGGCAAGGGTACATGGAAACAATACCCACGACAGATGTTAAGCGCACGAGTAATCAGCGAGGGGATCCGTAGAGTATTCCCGGGCGCAACTGGTTCGTTTTATGTCAAAGAGGAAGTCGAGGACTTTGATGTTAAGCCTGACCTTAAATCTCGCATTGGTGATGCGGTGGTGTATGACGCAGAAGTTACTGAGGTCGAACCCGCCACGACAGGTGATTATGCGGTGAGGATTGGGACTTGTAATTTCATCGGTGATTTGGTAAGGATCGGAGCAGAAATCGCGGGTGACCCGGAGTTGTCTGAGGCTGAAGTCGAAATACTTCGTACAGCCTATAAAGAAAAAAAGGCATTGCTTGATCTTGAAATAGCCACGCGAGATTTAATCGAGGAGGAGGTGTCTGATGCTTAATAAAGTTATGCTGATCGGTAACCTCGGTTCTGACCCTGAGTTACGACAAACCGATAGTGGCATTGCTGTTTGTAATCTATCAATCGCCACGACAGATCGGTGGACTGAAGATGGGGAAAAGAAAGAACGAACAGAATGGCATCGCCTAGTATTCTGGCGGCGCAATGCTGAAATCGTTGCTGAATTCCTCACCAAAGGTTCTAAGATTTGGGTCGAGGGCAAACTCCAAACCCGCAGTTTTACCAACAATCAGGGAGTGGAAAAGACCCAAACTGAAATCGTAGTTAGGGATGTTCAGATGTTGGGTGGTGGTAGCAGTGGTGGCGGTGGGGGGGTTGACACCACAGCGTATCGAGAGGCTTCTCAGTCTGTAAGTAAGCTACCCGAACCGCCATCGTCCATCAAACGAGTTTCAGATGACGGACCCATACCCTTTTAACTATATTTATCATGAGGAGACATAGGATGGCCGTGGTAAGTGTTTCGGGGAAAAGGGGTATTACCCCATTACCCCCACTCTAAACGCCCGCTACAGCCATCCTACGACCTCTAGGAGGCAATATGAACATAGACGTTGATATCATTGATGGCAGACTTGTTGCTAGGCTGAGACGTTGGTACGACCCTGTTTCGAGCCTTTCTGCGGCTCGTGAACTGGTCGAAAGTGGGCATTATGGGAAACAATGCACTAGGGTTCTGTTGGCATTGGTAGACAACCCTGGAGTGACGAGCAGGGAACTCGCGGATATTAGCGGGATTGATTTAGCAGTTCTATTTCGACGGTTGCCCGACCTTGAAAAAGGCGGAGTAGTTTCACGTGGAACTATTCGGAAATGCAAAAGCGGTAATCGGCTTGCGACAACTTGGAATGCAACACTTTAGAATTTCATTAAGGACTTATACGCCCCGCTTCGGCGGGGTTTTTTTTGTCACCAGTTAGGTCATATGTATACGCGGTAGTGACCCAACTGTAGATTAGACTCCTAATTTTTCTCTCTTTTGCCACCAGTCGTCATTCGGTTTAGTGTCGGAATTTATGCCGTTCTGCGCGCCCCATTCGAGTAATACTTTTATCACTTCGGTTTTATTTTTGCTAGAAATTATTTTCTTTCGTACATCGTAAACCGATATAGTGTTATTTCGTGGAGGATGAAAGGCCACAGGACAACTGATCTCCCTTTTAGATGGGTCAGGTTGGAGATGCTCAGGATGTCTTAAGTGCGGTTGCGTTGCCAGGTTAAAAATTCAGCACCTTCCTCAGGCGTCCACCAGACTTTGATTTTATCTGCATTATTGTCTGGGAGGGCGGGGTTGATAGTCGTAATACAAGCAGGGCCTAATGACTGATCTCTAAATCCTCTTTCCATAGCGAATCGGTCATATACTTTGTAACTGCCTACTTGTATCGCGTGCATAATCATTCCTGTATTTGCGTCTTTCAAAACGGCATAACCGCTTTTATGTTTGTGACCACAGATGGCAATGTGATCTCTTGCTCCCATCTGTAAAGCCTTTGATACCCCATGTGCGGGATTCCAGATCGAATGACCAGTGAAATCGTGTCGCGCATTAAGGCGTACTGGTTCTCCTTTCGGGAACTGAAATTCCATTCGAACTTCGCTAGGAGTATACGGATGCCCCGCATACTTTGCCATCCATTTAATAGGATCTCCCGATCCGGACCAGAGATCGTGATTCCCCGCAATGATGTAAAGCCAATCTACTCCACGAATAAACCATTCAGCCAATTTCCATGCTTGATCTGTGGACGTTGTCTGTTCGCCATATAATCGCGCCAATCTCCCTATCCAGTTATTAGTCGTGTCGCCAATATTCCCTGCAAATAGTCCTTCGGTCTCCCGAGTGAGTTTCATATGGTTCTCAAGAGCGACTATATCTGTGCCATCGTCGTCTACGTGGGGGTCGCCGAAATGGAGAATACCGATCGGTCCGGCTAGTTTGACCTTAACAGGGATGAGTTTTCTCGCCGCTTCATAATTTTTTCTGTACTCGAATTTTCGTTTGCGTTGTTCGATGAGTTCTTCAACTGGAATGTCATCATCGGGAACTGGACTGATCTCAATTTCATCGGGTTTTTCTAAAATTCTACGAAACGTAGTACGAGCCATCATGGCGGCTTCAGCCGCTTTACTGACATTGCCCCCGTGTAATTCCACTAAACTAACTGCTTGTTCTTTCGTCAATTCCATTTTTCAATCTATCAATCCTTGTTATTGTTCCTCTCGGAAAGGCAGTAATGGCACTCGGCGTACCTTCTTCGTCTAGTGTCGAGGCAATCTTTACTGTTTTTGCATTTTCAAATACCAACCAACCAACGTGCTGGGCATCGATTGTATTTATTTCGTCCACGCCATCCCATGTGGAATCTCCCACGATGTCGTTAAAGTGAACGATGACTATTTGAAATTCCATAAGTAAGTGGCCGGGTGCCTAACGATGGAGGACATAGACTAACAGGGAGGAAAGTCTACGAGGGGCATTAGGCACCCGAACCTTAATCAGATTTCTTTTTGAACCTTGGGTTGACGGGATTGTCTGCCCGTCCTGACAGGCATCCTTGATCTTCGTTTCAGCCATGCCTACCTGTTTAATCCAAATGCGGAACCAGTCAGGATTGCCCCGAAAGCTAAATGGAAAATGCCGCCACCCATCAAAGTAAATGGTGAATGTTGGCCTGTTAATTTTTTCATTAATTCCATTTGAACTATCGGTTCTGGTGTGGTGTTGAGGATTTCCATGAACTCGCTAATTTCCGGGCGATGCAATCCAAACCAGATCGGCACTACCATGAAGTCGTAGATGCAAATTACGAGATAAACGCCAAGCGCACTGAATCGCCAGACCATTTAGAAACCATCCTTAATCATCATCCGAATTTGTTGTTTCTGCACCTTTGGGCCAATCAAAATCCGGTAATTCTTCAGTCATCACTTCCCCACCCTCACCGTACCGCACTTGATACCGTACTGGCTTCAAAACGTACCTGACGTATACTCCTTCTGGTGGGGGGATGTGCCAAAAATTAGCCCACCAATCGCGTATCATTTTCCACTCTTTTTTTGGCGATTTAACTGAGTCGGCCCAGGTAATATCCACCCTATAAGAACCGGCCCCAGGAACAAGAGTAGAAGGCCAAAACCGCCAAGTTCCACAGCCTTTTGAGCCACCGTCCACAGGTTGTCCGGGGCTTTGTGAATGATCCTCGCTGCTGGGCTGTCCACCACTTCCGTTACCGCGTCCGTTATGAACCCCCCAGCCGCTGCTCCAGCCATAGGGGCCAATGCGCTTCCACTCGCCACCGTTGCAATCCCCGCGCCCGTCGCTGCTCCAACCGCCACTAGACCCGATTTCTTCATCGCTGTGCATCCGCCCAGAACCAGACAAAGACATATGCTAATTGCCAATCGACTGAACAATTCCTATCCCCGCAAAAGCAACAAGCACTAAAATTATGATCTTCTGTTTTTTAGAAGTACCCGACCACCAGTCCATAAATTTTTTCATACCGTTCTCTCTGTATTAAAGTTATCAACCCAACCACTTTGAAATAAGACTACCTCCAACGCCACTCAAACCAACGGTAGCAAGGACGATTCCTATTCCTATACCTTTCGTTCTGTGGAGTTGCTGTTCGAGCATATCGACCTTTTCTGAGTTCGAGCGCACTGCATCTTCCAAAGTCTCAATCTTCTGGATAAGCCGTCCGATCACGATTGGGTCTATGTCCAACGGACAATTCGTGGGTACAGGATTCATACGCCCTACGTTTCTGTGCCTGACGGCATCGGCGGCAACGGCTCGGGATAGTCAATTGGTTCAGCGGCGAGAATGAATGACAAGCCTTCGGCACTGCGACCGCTCCAGACAAGGCAAGTACCCCCAGGTTTTGAGATCACGATGGAACTGCTTGTTTTTCTTTCATTGGCAAAAATATAAAAATTCGAGCCCCCCAAATCGCCGCTTGCCACAATCGCCTCGCCCCACTTTTCACCCAATACTTCTACCATCCGCATTACAGAGGGTAGGCAAATGATGCCCATAGTGATCTGACGGGGTATGGCATCTGGTGGACGATCCGGTGTCTGCGCCATCACAGGTGATACCATCAGCGCGAGGATGAGTGCGAGTGCTTTCACGCATACTCCACATGGTATGGATCGACATCGGCATCAGGAGCAACAGGCCAGCCCCAGTTTGTCTTATCCACTTCCCGATTATGATCCTCAGTTCCAGGGCCGATGGTTTCAACATCATCATCGTAGGTAGAGGTGTAGCGAACCTCGGTCACAGGATGGTTCTGGAAGTTCTTGATTGCGTCCAGAGAAGCAAAGGCTTCTACGCCTGCCTCTAGCGCATTACCGTGCTGACGTACCTCATGTCGATACGTTGTCCACTCTTCAGACATGGCCGTACCACCGTCGGCTTCGCGGATCACGCGCCAGTCGGACGGTGAGAGTAGTGAGCCGACACGAGACTTGATCTTTCCGATCAACTGCTCTTTCAACTGCTCGACATCTTTCTCAGTGGAGTCGTAAGAGATCACCCATTCGCCATCAGTGAAAGAGTAGGACTCTCTGCCAGTGTTGTAGTACCGTGAGTCAGGCACTTCTATCCTTGCTGGTGCGATGCCTATTGCCAGTAGTTCTGGCTTAGTCCACTTGCGGAAGATACTGGATGGGTGTTGTATGCCATTCACGGTTATGCCGCGAGGCGTTTTAATTGTTCCAAATTGTTCTGAGTACCACATAATTACCTCGCGTTTGAGTATTTGAATGGTGATTCGGCAAATGCCATCCATATAATATCACCATTAAATGCTTCTCTTTGTTTAACCCCATTACTTAAAAAGTCAAATCCATCTCCATCAACTTCAGCAGCAGTTGTATCCGCAGTTAAATATTCTCCAACTACATTGTAAGTATTTCGTTTGGAATCATAGATTGACCATGACTGTGATATATTGTAAGCCTTGAACATAAAATAAGCCGGTTTGAACCCGGTGTACATAAAAGTTCCATCAATATTCGTACCACCGCTTGAGATCATTGATGCAGAACCTATCTTTGAGTATCCTTCTACTGAATGGAAACAGTAGGCTATGTAATCTTCGGTATTCGTATTTACCTCTACGCCATCTCCTATAGTAAATACTGAAGCACTTGGGGCTGTATCATTCCATCTGTCAACG
>Ga0208553_1000188_pt1 | contig 24588 bp, 19 predicted proteins | sample 6_EtaG_FD_184079 | JGI IMG/M metagenome (GOLD analysis project Ga0208553, IMG submission 184079) | Marine viral communities from the Subarctic Pacific Ocean - 6_ETSP_OMZ_AT15160 metaG (SPAdes) (version 2) | ecosystem: Environmental > Aquatic > Marine > Oceanic | place: Pacific Ocean | collected...
AAGACCCTTTTCTTTTGTCATCTTTTCTTCAGGTATGCCATAATAGTACCTTGTTTCTCTTGTTTTGTCAAGAGGAAAAAACAAATTTTCTTCACCTGTTTTTGGATTTAAAATCCCGAATGTTGAAATCCTCGCAGTTTCCGCTGGAGACGAAAAAGTGTCCGTCACAGAAGAAGTGTGGTCGAAAAAATTAATCATGTGGAAAGTACTTACGATAAGATCATTTATCGAGTCATAATATCCCATAATAGAAGCGTCTTCAATCATTGGGTCAATGGACAGGTTGGATATTAAGAATATCCTCTCCAACAAAGCAGATCTTGTATATTCTTGTAGCACGTTGAAAACTGTCCTCTCCTGCAGGGTCTTTCCCTCGCTCAAAAGATCAGTTTCGGGAGATATGTATAAAACGCTGATTTTACACCTTTTGTGTATCTGTTGCAACACCACCAACGAAGCACTGGCAGTTCTACTTGCACCACAAACAATAAAAAGCACATCACCCGAGACCTTCTTAAGAAAATTCTTTACATTTGGTCCGTTCTTCTCATACTCTTCAGGATTGTCAAACTTTTTTACTTTTAAGTAATTCTTTTCTTTAGATTCTTCATGATCAATCTTATACGTGGTGTATTCTTCATACTTCTCGAATTTACGAGCAATATTACAAGATACAGTGCCGAGTGCTATTATAGTTTCCAACTTATCTCCCTCATGTCCCCAAAACTCTTTCCCATCTTAACATTAGTTCTATACTTCCCAAATCTCGTCTCCTGAAATATATTGATTATCTCTCGGATATGATGCTTATCTTCTGCGGCGAAATCTAAAATGACCGAATCGTGCATTAAAAATGCAATGTTACTCTTCTTTTGCTTCAAAAAGTCAAAAACCTTTTTCGACTGTTCCAAGCATACATCATTCGAGGTTGATTGTAAAGTATAATTTACACAATGATATTCATCTGACAAGATTTTTCTATTAAAAGGTGTTCTCACCTGGCGGCCGTCGAAAAACTTTTCTTTTATTAAATCTCGACTGTAAGACCTAGAAGACAGATAATCGTCAGAAGCAGGATTATACAACCAAGCAAAAAACCTCTTTTTAGCTTCATCTCTCGTGGTTAACCCCCTGTATACATTCTCTGCATTCCATTCATGAATATCAACTTCTGGTTGTTCATGTCCCGTGAGGGACAGTAGCGTTCTTGCTTCGGCCCCGTTAACGTCAATCTCAACAAACAGATCATTATTTGGTCTTATATGCTTCCTCAACTCTCTGTCAAGTGTTAAAATGGGGAAGAACCCCTTCTCTACTGTGAGTCTGCCCGTTTTAGTGCCAAACAAATTGTAAGAAACGCTTTTCCTCATATCTTTTAGGTTCTTTAAAAAAACTCTATTCTTATTCTTGTAAGAACCAGATTTAATGGATGACATATCCAAATTGACGTTACGATGTTTTATATCTTCAAGCATGTGCACAACATTGAATAAATGATCATATTCTTCTGGTTTCTCAAATCTCGAAAAGACGTGTTCGGTGATTCTGTTCTTCACATCTAAAAATCTGGAAATTTCTTTGGGCGGTAATAATTCCAAAAGGCAGTTTTCACTTATGTCTACCTTTGCAGTGCTCAGGGACCGAGAAAATGCCTTCATCCTACTATCAACAGAACTCCACTGGTCTTCCAGGAAAGATGGGCAAGCATCGCTTAAACTCTTACCCAAGCACCACAACCAAGCGTAATCTATATGCTCATGCTGCAGGGAAGTTTCGGTAGGACGCCAGGTTCTAGTTAATTTAGAAAAATCTAGATTCTCGAAAACACATTTAGAATCGTAATACAATCCAACACATTCTTTTTTATCATCAATACTTTGGAAATACACTCATTGGTCCGTTCGTAAAAGTAACAGAGTTGCCAAACAATTCTTTAACTTGGTCTTTTGAAGAATTCTTTAAATGCTCTATGAGATTGACTACTGGATTGACTTTAACATCTTTGCCCTTGAAGAATCGGTTAATGCAGGCAAGTGCCCTTACGTGATTTTTGTCTTTTTTATAAAAATACATTGCTTTTTGTGTTAATCTTCTTGATGTCACTTCATTCATCTCCACATCGGATTCTAGTGCCTTTGTTAAAATACAAAGTCTAAACCAGTATACTTCAGGAATCTTAGCAGTATTTTCTTCCAAAGTCAAGACTTTTCTTTCAATCATTTTATTTTTTATTTTTCCAGATGAACAGTGGACCTCGCTCTTCCGAAGAGGATTTCTCAACTCGAAAGCATAGAAAATATCATATAACAAGTCTTTCATTCTCTGCATTTCTGTTAGATATGCTGGCCAGCAATAATCACTAAAATAATTATCGGCGGACATAAGACCATAAACCTTCATGTACTTTTGCATCTTAACGCTTGCTAGATTCGCGACCAATGACCACGGAGCGTTCTTATTCACATAGAATCCAAAGCGGGACGCCATAGAAACGTACTTTTCGAAATCTGACGACTGAATTATTTCCATCTTATCTTGATCATTCCCGTGATCAGAATCCAAAAGTTCTATGATCAGTCCACTTGATCTGGGAGAGCAAAACTCAGACTTAATATACCCAGACAAAGACAGGGGATAGGATGCCGCCTGGTCACGTAAATATCTCTCGAACAACGGAAGGACGTCGATAATCTCTTTTATGTTGTTTCTTTCTGGAAGAAGATATTCTTCTAAGAAGACTTGTTTGACCACATCTATGTGGTTTTCATATGAGGTAAGTGGGTCTACCCAAGCACGTTTTGCCTGGAACCCGTCTATAGGACCCAATTGTCCTAACATTTTATTTTTCCCCACCGCATTTAAAAAGTAATCTCTCATCGCCACAAAAGCGTCGGCGGCGAAGTCTATTGCGAACAAAGATTCAGATCCAGGCACCTGCTTAAGTCCACTCTTCTCTAATGGGTACACCACGTTTAGTCGAGTGTCGAGTCTGCCATACAGTGGTCTTTCGTACCACAAATCTATCAACATTCTCTCAATATCTGGAGGATATACCGACAACTTGAACTCTTGTCTTCTGTCATACAACATTTTAGAACCAGAATCATTGGTTGTTGGTTCTCTGCCGTCTTCGAATGCCATTTCTACGCCCCCCTATTTTCCTTACTTGCCCAGTTTTGTGGTTCTCTTCGTGGTCTTCTTGGCCGACTTCTTCTTGCCCTTCTTCTCCGATCCAGCTATTCTCTCGTTTATGCCGGTGAATTCAGTCGTGAACCCAGATTCGGATTCTATTCTGTTAGTTATGCTTCCTGCCAGGTAGCGGCCGCCCAATCCCAATTGATTCGCTATATCCCGAGACCTCGAACCTGGTATAGTAGGGTACACCTCGAACCGAGTGCCCGGAAAAAATAAATTATTGCCAATCATTTTTACTTCTACGTTATATGGTATTCTCACTTTATCAAAATTGCTTGTTATCTTGTCGTTTCTTATTTTATCTGCTTCCCAGTGAGGCTCGTTCAATCTCGAAAACGACACGTCTTTCAACAATCCCCGGTCCTTAGCTAGATGGAGGACAGGATCATCGACTGTAGAACTGTGGATGCTCCCTTTAGACGATTTCGCTTTTTCGTCTTCTGCATAAACCCAAGAACTATAGACAATATAACTAATCGGATTGGTAGTCATAGACCCCTGATAGATTAAGTTCTTTAAGGTTTCGAACTTTATCAATCCGCGAGGGGGTTGATTTGCTTTTTTATCCGCAGTCCACGAAAACTGATGCGGAGCCATTGAATGATTTTTGAAAGATGCTCTAAAGTTGTCTGGACCCATCGCAGGCAGAAGAAGTGTCTTGAGTGCTTTGTTTAAGAATTCATCTAAAGTTACCTTGTCTGACACCTTTACAATATATTCATCATGAAACCACTTTGTGAAATAATTTACAGAAATTGGCACGTCAACTATCGGAACTTGTGTTAGGATACTTTTAAAAAGATTGGGTCCTCCTGCGAAATAGTCCCTGTATGCCAACGTACTCAATATAAAATTAATCTTCTCTCTATCAGGTGCCTGATATTTTGTAGTTGATAGTAATGATTCGATAATGTCTCCGAAATAAACAAAGGCGACAGATATCTCGTCTGGTTTTAGATCTGCCACAGTCGTTTTTACCTCTGTCTTCTTATCAACAAGTGAAACGCCTGTTGGTTTCTTGGGTGCGTTGGATGGCGGAGGGTTCTTTTTTTGCGTCGCCTTGTATTCCTCTTGGGTTATGGTCGAGGTGTCGAGCAGTGCTCCAAAGGCCTTATAAAATTTGTCATATTCATCGGCGGTCAAAGTGACATAAAATTTCCTTTTTTTCTTTTCGATGTCTTCCAATATTCTTCTAAATACTTTATTGCTCCTCTTTTTCTCAAGGAGAGCGGTCATACGCTCCGAAAAAATATAGGCATAATCTAGATCGCCGCCGACCTTTTCATTTTTCATAAAATTATCGACTAGTTTTTGTGCTTTAGCGAGATCTTTAGGTTGTATTCCATTCTTCAACAGAGTTTCGGACTTGAAGACGGTGAGCATCTTCGCATCAATAGCCTTAATCTTAGCCGCGGAATCCCCTCGGCCGACGGCACCGACGGCGGCACTCTGCCGTCCCCTGACTGCCAAGGAATTATGTCGTCGTTTTAAATGTTTTTTAAAAATACCCTGGACCTTACTTGTAAAAGCAGCGGAAACATCTAACAGCTCCTCCTTTGCGTTCGTGGGACCAAATATGTCGACGTTGTTCAGTGCTTGCATAATAGCCGAGCGAAATGTTAAGTTAAGTTCAAACGTTCCATCCTGATTAAAAGAAAATTGAGGTATTTTAAAACTCATCCACAGCGTTAGCAGAGAATTTTTCAACGCAGATATCTCTTCTTGACTAAATAACCCCCCCGCATTATTGGACGGTGGGGCCCACCCAACAAGGGCATACCAGTCTCCTGACTGGGGGACCAGAAGGTCATCAACTATCTTTTCATCGAAAACCGTCAGACTATCCCCGTAAAGTGTCAGATCACCAAGAATCATTTTGTTGGCTGTCGATAGATACTTCCCATCATAAGTCCACGTAAACGATTTTAACCCAAGTCGTCCGGATCTCCCAATACTCTCTAGAGATTTATTCTCAATAGAGTGGTAGTTGCCCTGAAGTTTCAGTTCTTCTGGTCCTTTTTTTCTATTTTTACTGTCTATTTTAAAAAGACGAAACATAGGAGTCAATGCTGACAATTGCTTGTTATCTAGGCCCAACAAGGGTGCTAATTTGCGTTGGCCGATGCCCTGAAGTTGAGAAGTTAAAGGACCTGTTAACGGTTGGTGCCTCAGATAAGCATAGTTTTTGTATTCGTATCCAGTGACAACATTGTGCGCTGCCAAGTCCTGCATTTTGGCGACCAGATACCCTTGCTCTCTAAAGTTTCTAAGATTGTCTTGGACTCGTTTCTCTTCTTCTTTCTGTTCTTTACTGGTGATAGTAGTAGCATGGGAGTCGAGTCCTGCTGTCTTGTCCGTCATCTTTATTAGAGGTGCTTTATATGTTTTTTTGACTTTATATGCTATAGCTTTTGCTGTTTTGATTCCGTCTTCCTCAGATGAGATTCCACCCTTCATGTCGTCGATAGTAACATCATGATCGTGGCTTAAGTTCAGACTATGTCCGGGCAACGTCGCGATTTTCCGACGGAGACGTATGGCGGTGGCGGCGAGAGGAATATTCTTTTCGGACCATTCTTTGGCAAACTCCCTTCGTTTTTCTAGAGTGCTAGACTTGCTGTTATCATGACCAGCTGCTTTTCGGTCGGCTTCATACTTATCTCTCAGTTTGCCCTTGAGACCTCGGGCAGTAAAACCGCCGAAGAACTTGGCGTCCTCATAGATTACAATTCTTCTCTTGTTTAACTTTTTCGATATATGCCCAAACTGCATACTACCGAATATTCTTTTTTGTCCAGCTGCCGTGGTAATCTCAGATTGGACCGAGGATTTGCGTGGGTCTCTGTTCTTCTCAACCATAATTAATACCCGTAATACATTCTGATTCTGTCAAGAGGGTGAGGAACATAGATGATGTCGCCTAACTTCACATGAGACTCAGTAGGCGTCTGATTATACCAAGCAATGACCCACCACATTGAAGGATCTCCGTAATGTTCATGAGCTAATTTATAGAATTTATCTCCCACTTTCCACAGATGGGAGCGAGATTCGATACTAGATATTTGCTCCTCCGTAAGCGGAGACATTTCAGGAGTTGAGTACATCTCAATAACGTTAGCATCCCTATTCTTATTGATACTGTCGTATCTAGGCAAATCATTAATGATGCGATCTCTTTTTGTGTATCTACTCATTTTAATTCTTCCTCCATTCTATGGGACCTATTAATTCGTATACTTGCGCCAAGATTTCAATACCGCCTCTTTCTCTTTCTTGATCTGTTCGCTTACTCTTGCTGGTGATTTCGCGTGCTTGGTCGGAGTTTGCTGTTTATTTCCGAATGAAAATCCGAACGGCAAAGATTTCTTCAAAGCAGTATTAGTAGAATCAACTTGTTGTTTTGTCGTTGAAGTCCCGTATGGAAAGCTCTCTGCTCCGACCCATTTATTTCCTATATACCCCAAATCATGCTCGTGAAGGACACTGAGATTACAAGTGACTGAATAGATCTTTGGAATTATTACGCCGGTCCTACTTGTCACAACACCGACTTCCAAATTTGGAGTGAAAGCGAGACCGCCTTTTATCACCCCTAAGAGCCCCTTTTGAGACTTTGCTCCGGTGCCAGCAGTCGTGGCATCTTGAAGTAGATTTGTAAATTTTACTCTCACCAAAGGTGCGCCGTCCATTGTCTTTACTCCGTTATCATTTTTATACGTGGGATACAACATCTGTACAAGATTCTGAAATTTTCCTAAATTAGATTCAGCTTCTGCGACATCGTCCGATACGACATCCCAAGATAGAGATACTGCCCGGGCTGTATTTTGAAACGTATAAAGTGGATCCATCCTACCGTATATCTGCTCCTCGGCCCAATTTGACGTAAAAGTATCCGTATAGTCTGTCAAGATGGATTGAAAGGTCTCGTGCGCTCCAGTAAGGACATGCGTGAATTTTATCTGCCATCCCCATTTATTTTCCAATTCTTTTCTATAACTACCTGGCATTATTGTGACCTCCCTTGCTTATATAATTATCCCAATGCATAAAAATCGTTATTCATTAGTGATATAGTGGACTTTGCCACGGTTCTTCCGTCTAATTTAATGACTATTTCTTTGCCTGCTGTTGCTTTGGACATCAATTCAATTAACTTATCTAACTTATTTGCTACGAGACCACCTTCCTTCACTCCGATCAGCTGATCTGATGCATTTGCATTTACCATAAAATCATCTACTTTTGGTGCGTCAGACTCAATCCCCATCATTGTAGCCCGATAGTGGGTTGGGGTTATTCCTTTCGCTTTTCCAGCAGCTTTGTTCGCTGCTTGATTCTTAGCAGATGCCTCTTGAACTTTCTTATTTTTGCTTCCAAGGGCAATACCACCTTGAGATTTAGATTTTCTTGCCTTAGAAAAAACCTGGCCGCAATGACCACCGACGCCAGGGGGCATCTTTCCATTCTCTGAACAATAATTATATTGCTGTTGCATAGACAAGGAGTCCCAACTGGATTGCGCTTGCCTATTAATTCTACGCTTTCCTGAAGCGTGTTTTTTGTGGTCTCCTCTGATGCCTTCGCCCAGAGTTTTCATGATGCCAACCTTTCTAAGTGCTTTGGGTCCGAGCATCTGTCCTATCTTCGCGCCTGCGATGGCAGCACCAACACCAGCACCAATTACCGCAAGGGTTGTTCCGGCTAATCCTCCCAGCATGGTGCGTATCGAAGTTTTTTTCAAAAAACCACCAGCACGTTTAAGCAAACTTGTTCCTGTCTTTTTTATATTTTGCGCGGGGCTGATACCTCCTTTAGGAGTGGCACCGCCTCTTTTTCCTCCTGTGACAGAATCAAGAACACTATCAACTACGCCGCCGGTTGCTCCACCAGGCATTTCATTAAAATTGGTAACATAAACTGGTGTTCCACTCTTGACCATGTCGGATGCGCCGCCGAGTATTTTCCCCATTAATGGAGATTTCTTAGACACAGCATCAATGCCTTTCTTCAGGATGCCGTCGGCTGCGCCTTTTGCAATAATTCCTTGAGCGACGGTTGCACCGACACTGAGTGCCGCACCACCAGCCTTGACCGCCCACGTATTTTCTGCAAGTGCATCCTTCAGAAAACTCATTGCCTCCGTCATTTTCCCGGCCATCAATTCTTGATTCTTTTGAGCTTTTTCCTGACTAGTCATCGCAGCCTTATTGGTTTTGTCTACGTCTTTTGCAGTTTTAGTTGAATTTTTCTCAATGTCTGCCATTCTTATCGTTTCTAATGTTAATCCCTTGTTGGAATTTATCATCTTCTGGATATCTGCAACGTCCATCCCCATAGCTGATGCCAAGGCTCTCTTCGTACCTCGAACATCCGAGCCGCCGCCCTTTAGATCAACCTTTGACGCTGACATCGCCTTGGCAATCATTGCAAACTTTTCATCATCGGAAGCTTTCATTATCGCTAGAGCATCCAACCGGTCTTCGCCCCTCAATTCCAACATCGCGTTAAGGCGACCAGATGCCTCTGCTGCGCCTTCGATAGTGTCTAGTTTCGCGCCGACGTCTAGCAGTTTCCCAACTTCAATTCCAAGTTTTTTAGATGCTCCTAACATTTTTGAAAAATGTTTCATAAAGGCACTGCCATAAGCAGCAAGATGACTGCGGCTTTGCTTAAATGCTTGCCCAATAGCTTCTGGAGATTGCTTCATTGATTGTGCAAGATCTAGCAACTTAAGATTGTTCTTACTCGCCTCTTTCGCAGTCTGACCCATTGATTTTACAAAAAAGGTGAAGTTTTCAGCTGAAGTGCGAGCAGACATTCCCGCCTTGTCTAACAATGCATTTGTCTTGGATAAATCATTTATGGTATCCTGAGAAAGAGAATTGAAATCCATATAAGATTCGTTAAGTGCTATTTGAGCTTTTGACATCTCGCCCGAAGCTATTGTCACAGAGTCAGTTTCCATGGCAACCCTTTTCATCTGCTCTCCGAGATTAAAAGATCCATCAGTAACCTGTCCGGTTGACCTGTACAAGTCTTGGTTGCTTTGTTGGACCTTTTCCGCTAAATCGGATGCTCGTTGAAGTTCATTATTAAACTGGTTAAGAGGGTCGAACAAATTTCGGAATTTGTTTGCAGCGTCAGACTGCACAACATTCATCAAAGCAGTTTTAAACTTATTCGTTCCTGCGGAGGCGTCATCGGTTTTCGATTTAAAGATAGACATTGCGGATTGCAACTTGGCAGAAGCACCCAAGAGCGAAGTACCCGCATCAGACGCATTGAAATAACTTAAAGATAAATTGTTAACAGTTGATCCCAGTACACTGTTAATCTTGATTGATTCCTCTTGGGCAGCAGTGTAAGATTTGAGTTGCTGTTCAAGATTTATGAGGTTTTGTAATTCTTCTTTGTCGGCCGCATCTAATTGTTCTTTTGCTGCCAATTCGCTATAATTTTGGTTAAGGATCTCCTTTTTGTGAGAGATCTCTTTTCGCACAGATTCTTCTTTTTTGCCACGCAATTTTAAGATTTCTTGTTCTAATGCGTAAGACTTCTTATCTTGCTCAAACTGGTCCTTCTTTAGCTTGTTATTAATTGCAGAGAGTTCGTTTTCTCTTTCTAATTCTTCTGGTGTTTTGTTGTTATCGTCGGCCATTTTTTAATACCTCGCTTATTTAAATGGCCAGACTAAGCCGGTATCTTTTTCGAAGTTTTTAACAGCACCGTCGAGTCGGTATCGACTCTTATACGTCGCAGGATTGTTAAGCCCATGCTTGTTGTAGGCAATAACATAGTCCTTTTCAGCGGAAAGGGCGCGAGTGAATCTATCAACCTGCATGGGGGTTCCTCTTATCGTAGCAGGGTAATAAGTGCCTGTCATAATAATATTCATCAGTCGTTGAACCTGTGCTGCCATCTGATTCATCGCTAACTCGTTAAGACTTGTAAAGTCAATTATAATTTCATTAGTCTTGTCTGACAAGATAATTCCTCCGTCTTTAGATGTATCCCATCAAGTTAAATAGTTGTCATATAATAAAATAGGGACCACTAAGATCCCTATTTTACTTCTTCTTTGAGGCTTTTTGCATTTCGTCGCTCTCAAATTCAAATTGTTTCTGTAATCTTCGTAGAAACCATCTTCTGATTTGGATTGAAAGATTGTATGCCTCTGTGAAGCTCCAACCTCCATGATACTTTAAAGCAAATATCTCCTCATAAACGTTTTCAATATATTCGTTACCCAGGCCAAAAGAACTCGCCCGTAATGGGCACCTCCGTTTCCATTGTATGACCACAATGATGGCATTCGGCGTCCTGTTTGAAGACTACGTTGGGCATTACCCTCTTATAGGCGTCTCTCATGATTTTAGAATCTGATGCAGGAAGTACGTCAACAAACCTATTAATCTGATCGGGGTCGGTAACTCCATTCGCGCTGAAAATCATCATTTTCATCATGTCTGTTAGTCCCGAATCTGGAAGTCCATTTCTTTCCTTCATCTCTCTCGTCTTTTCTAACTTCAATTCGTCGGTACCGGTAAGGGCACGTATCTCTACTAGAATTTTAGTTTTAGGTAACTCCACTTCTGCAGTGCCATTTTCTGTGAATTTAACATCGTCAGCTTCATCAATGGATGTATAACATTCATTGTACTTGGATAAATCAAATTGAAATTCAAAATCTTGATTGCAGTTCTGACACGCAACTTCTGCATCATAAGCAGCACCGTAACCAGTAATACGAGCGGCATACATTAGTGCGTTTTTGTCACCAATCAACAAACTGTCTGATACTACATCCTCTTCTATAATGATGTTGTCTAACATCTTGTTTATCGCTAGACCTTTTCTTAGAAGGGACTGAGAAGACAAAATGTCTTCTTCCTTTGCTGTCATGTGACGGATTTCGACCGTTTCTTTACCGTGTAAAGGATGACCAACAGGGTAGAGTCTCCCCTTTGAGGGGAGGTCCACAACTTCTGTTGGTATCGAAAAATTTAGTAAAGATCCGCCCGAAGACTTTTCCATGACTGGATCTGGTGGGGATGCTGAATGTTTTCTTCTTGCTTCGTTTCTCTTATTCGACAAACTTTCCTCTCTTTCTTAACCTTGTCTATTATAGCATTATTTGAATGAAATTAAATAATTATTTTTGTTTTACCTTTTTTTCAGCCCTTTTGAGCGTGCGACGGTCAGACCTGAATTTGAGATTGATCCGTCATCGAGCCCTGGAGAGAATCCAGCCATGCCTTTGCCGACGGAAACATCGCCGACGCCAGATACGGTTGCCCAATCATATCTGAATGTGACTTCAAGATTGATTAGATCATCCGACTCATAATCGGCCTCGTCGAAGTTGACGGACTTGATCCAGGGATTCCAAAAAGCCCACTCTTCTACGATCTCACCTTTAGCATCGAGTTGTGCCATAAACAACTTGCCGCCGACAGCTTCTACAGCTGCCTTCTTTGTTATGGTCTTAGGGCTTTCCAGGTTTATTCCATCAGGAGTAACATACCCACTGTTGTCTAATAGCTTCATCAGCGTTTTCGATGCATCCGGATGCAAAGGATCTGCTATAGTTACACTCATCTCGTCATACTCTACTCTACCCGGAAAGTAAAACTTATAATTTAAAAATACGTGCTCTGCCTCCGTGACAGTCACGGTTGGACGACTGGCCTTTTTGAGCAACCAGTAAGGGATTCCGTTAAATCCCATAATCCATCTAAATTTTCTCTTTGGCTCAATTGAATGATCGCTCCAAAATCTTCGGTTTCCCATCTGTGGTGTCCTCCTAGTTTTCTCTACAACTTTAACTAGTCATATTATATTGTTTATTGCTGCTTTTAATCATCAAAAGCCGCGCCTTGGTTCGTAACAATAAAATCTATCGCAATGAATTCCAAAGCCTTCGCTGGCTTTATGAAGATCTTGGCATACATGATGTTTCTATCAATTAAATCAGGAGTTGTCGTAGTTCCGTCAAGAACAACCTTATACTCCTGAAGCCCAAAACCAGACTTTACCTGCTGAAGGAATGGTTCTACCTGACCTCGGAACCTATTCCAAGTTGCCTGCACATTCTGTTCAAACAGCAGTCTTGAGGCAATTCTGGAAATTTCCTTCTTTAGGTACACCATTAGTCTTCTGACATTAATTCTGTCAAGTGCTGAAGGCGTTGCCTGTAGCGTCTTTTGTCCGAAAATCACAATCCCCTCTGCCGGGAATGATGCTATCGGATTAACTTGGTTCTCATATAGATCGTCTCTATCCTTGGCAGACAATCTTTGCGATACCGCCAAGACCGGCACACCAGCGGAGCCTTCACTTAGACCGCCGCGGGTGAACCCTGCAGGAGCGAACCAAAGTTCGCCGACCCTCTGGGTTGATGCCATTGTGCCGAGTGCTACAACTGACGGTGGTACCCAAACCTGTTGTGCGTTAATATCATCGTAGATCTTTACCCACGGGAAGTAAGCACAGCCGTAACTCGTGTTTAGCCCTCTCTGTGACAGGGTGTTAACACAGTCTGTAACATTATTATTTGTTATTCTTGTCTTAAAGTTGGCGGTTGTTTCTGTTGATGGTTGATACCCGCCTTTCTCCAAGTCGATAACTGCAAGGGCGTCTCCGCGGTCCTCGCAGACCCTTAATACGTGGTCTGTGATGAGAGGCTCACGAATGCCAGGGACTGCCATTAGGTTGATATCTACAACCTCTGGTTCTGCCACAGCATCGATGGCGCGCTTCAATGAGTTTGCCGCGTAATTGTTCTTAAACGCCACTCCGGAAGCACCGACAACGTGATTGCCAAAAGGTGCTCTCTCCTTGATGTTCAGACCGTCGAAACCACCATACATCGGTGAAGTAAACTTGGTAAATCCGGTCTTAATCAATTCCGTCCAAGAGCCAGACCCCGCGCCCATTCTAAGTGCAGTATAAGAAGTAGCTGCTTTTCTAGATCCGGACTGGTAGAACGCTGTCTTAACGCTAGTGGCCGCCGAATTGGCTGCGATAACGTCGTCTAGCGTGAATATAAAAGAATATTCAGTGTTGTTGCCTGGGTCATATGTATCTGCTGCTATTCCTTGACCACCCCTTACAATGTCCAGATAAGACTCATCAAATCTAGTGCTTGTGGGTGACCTGTAAGTGCTGACTCCGAAGTGAGCCATCTTGTCGTTTCTTAATCCCTCTGCAGAAGCAGATCTTCTTAGGGGAAGTGACGGGAACACAACCGATGCGACAGATGATGCTTCACCAGCATAAACTGTGTGAGAACCAGTTGTTGCAGATGCGAAAATCCCGTTACACTTAAAAGGAATTGCGCCTAATCCTCCAGACAAAATCGCGTTACGTGAACCAGAAACAAACAGCGAACCGGACATCAATGCGCCCTCTACGCCACCGTTAGGGGTTGCGTTTCCAGCGTTGATAGCGTGAACAGTTGATCCGGATAATTCTCCAGATGTAACAGCTGTGAGAGTGAATCTCTTATATCTAGGTGGACCGTAGAACCCAAATGGCAAATATGCCGGATCTGATATTCCCTCTTCCACATCTGAATCTAATTCAACTCTCACAAAACGAGACTGATTTGGCCAAGTCCCGTAAGTTCTATATCGCTTATCTGTCTCATCCCATTCTTGATATTGGTCACCTATCTTTGCACCAATAAAATTATTTGAATTAGGATTCAAGTTACATTGACTAAATCTTTCTAAAACCTTTCGCTGTCCGTCGTGATCCCTTGTGTATCTCAAAGTGACAGAAAAAGACCCATATGGATCCACGTCATTTGGTGCGCGGTGATCACTTATTGAAACCTTAACATTTCGGGAAGACCATTCGCCGTCCTCCAAACCAACAATCCTAAATAATTTTTGTTGTTTTGCTGCATCAAACTTAGTTGTGTTGCTTGAAAGGTCTTGACCAAAAAACCATCCTGTTTTAGCAGGTTGTGTACTTATCTGGTTTGATCCCCAATTATGAGTTGTGCTCTGTAATCCAACAATACACCCATAAAGCGTGGGGTCCGCGCCCAACTCGCCCTGATGAAGTGTTCCAGATCCGTGCAGATCTTTCGCGTGCCGGTCAAATGTCTCTCCCAGAAAATACTTTTTCGAGTCACTGACTGCGCTGCCCATGAGGGTTGGATTTGTATTGAAAACCTTTCTTATATATTTATCGCTATTCCTATCAAAATTAAAAGTGACCTTCTTGCCAACGTTCGCATTATCGAAAAGAACAGTTGTGAACTCCATCGTGTCGGTGTTACTTGCCTTAAAGAAAATGGAATTACCGGCGGCGGCAGTATTGCCTGCGCCCAGTTTACTCGCTGCTTGCGATCCTGATCGGTAGGTCGCTCGTTGTCCCGCTATAAAGGTACCCGAAAGCTCGATAGCACCTGCATCGAAATACCAAACCGCCGCCAGAGAACCAGTGGTTCTTGCTTTAGCTCTACTACTCTTAGCACCCAAGTTTCTCCTGTCGCCAACATACGATCCTTCAAAATCGTATTGGTTGGACCCCGAAGAAAACAGGAATAGTCCAAAAGCACCACCGTTTCCTGATGGGGTTACATCCGTTCCTGCAGCATGAGAGTTAGAGTGTTTCCATCCTGCTTCACCTCCCGCGACCGCTGAGTCGTGTGCCTCTCCGAGTACTCGCACCACAGTAACGGGTGCTGAATTCCTCAGATACGCCATGGCAGCGTATGCTGCGTATGTAGGGGCAAGATAATTGCCATCTCTCCAAACGTCACCGCCTCTACCACCGGCAATTGGATTTCCAAATATTTCTACGAATTCACTCATTGACCCAACAGTGACGGGTCGGTTACTGGGTCCTCTTTCTAAGCGACCAATTATTGCAGGACCGAGAACCCCGGGGGCGGGCCCGGGTTGTGAGTTATCAATTTCATTAATAAAAACTCCAGGTGAGACGAATTTAAATCTATCAACGGACATATTTTATTTCTCCTTAAAAAACAATTTTTTGACAAGAATCGACTAATCTTTAAACTTCTTTCTTAAATAAATAGTATTCTAGAACCCGAAAGGTATCGTTAATAAATGATACAAATAAACAAAAAGGGGGAGGCTACGGCCTCCCCCCAGATGTTCTCTCTTTAGAAACTATTTCTTATGAATTAGTTCCCGAACCAGAAAGATAAGTAACAGTAAGAACATCGTCGGAATCCAGCGCAAGATCTGTGTGAAGCAGAACCTTGTATCTGTTAGCCGAACCAGTTACCAAGTGGTAATCGGTCGGACTTCGGTGTTGGGCTGAAGCCGATAGTGCGTTACCAATATGATCACCGTGTAACAACAGACCGTTCAGATAGACCATTATACTACCTGACATCGGTTGCGCACCCAAGGATGCGGTTATGTACGGAGTTGGTACTGCGTTAGTAGCATGAAGCCCCTTCATTGGCACAGACCCCGATATGTTCGAGCCATCGGCTCGGACAAACGTATGTTTTCTCCAACCGACACTAAGTCGACCAGAGGTATATGTGATACCACCGTTTGCATCGGTCTTATTAATAACAACGTCTGAATTCAACTTTGCCTTAGTTACTGACAGTGCTCCAAGCTTTGCTGTCGTGACTGCTGAATCAAGGATAGCGGCAGTCAAAACCGAGCCAGTTTGCATATTGTCCTGAGTTACAATACCTGTACCATGCAACTTGTTGGTGGTCACTTCGTGGGCAGTAACTGCTGACCCTGAAACGGTTCCTCCGATAGTTGCTGCCGAACCCGTAAGTCCACCAGTTGTACTGTAAATAACTGCCTTGCTGCCGACAACGGTTGCAGCAACAGCACCGTCAGTTAAGTTAAGCTCGGCTGCAGTTGCAGACACGAGCGTACCACCAAGTTTAAGACCGTTAGTAGCATCATGAGACGCAATATTGAAGTCATACGCACCGTCCAAGACAGTAATCGTTGACGCCGCAGTGTCAAAAAAGTCAATTACCGTAGTCTCAGTATCATTGATCGCTGCCCTAAAAAGAACAGCACCATCAGTCGTATCCTTGGTAACGTCTTTAGCTCTAGCAACGATTGAACCATACTCCTTTTGATTGGAAGCATCGTCCATACCTGAGAAGTAAAGACCACCCAAGTAATCATCGTCTGCAGGGGAATTACTAGCATTGTGCAACACAAAGCTTGGTATGTTACTTCCTGTGACAAGACCACCAGCACCGTTGTTAGCTGCCAAAGTCGACAGCCTAAGACCATTATCAGCATCATGAGTCAACGTGATATCCTTATCTGAACCAAAGTGGATTACAGCTGCGTCCGACAATAACATGATATCGTCGCCGATAACTGCATCCCCAGCTACACTCAAACCACCGTCGGTCTGTAAAGAACCGTCAGTTGTAGAGGTTGCTGCTGTGGTATCATCTGTTTTAAGGATGCCGCTGTAAGTACCAGTTGTGCCAGCAACAGCGGCAAAGGTGCCAGCAGCTGCCGAGTTGGCACCAATAGTGGTACCATCAATAGCACCACCGTCGATGTCAACAGCGTCAAGATATCCTGTACCGTCAATATAAAGGTCCTTCCACTTCGCGCCAGAGGCACCAAGATCGTTCTTATTGCTCTGGAGTGGACTAAGATTTGAGATTAAGCTAGCATCGACCTGAACAGTACTTGTCATTCCTCCAAACACAACATTGGCTGATGAAGTAAAAGAAGTTGCATTGATTTGTTTCGCAACAACCTTGTCAGTTGTAGTCGTGTGGAACGTACCTGCAGCACCAGAAACTAGTGTCGTGCCGGTTATGGACACGCCTTGCACTGTGGATGTCGAAGTTACATTACCCACCGCTATGTGTCCTAGCTCTGCTCTCTTCGCCTGAACGAGAGAACCAGAAACCGAACCAGTAACACCAAAACGCATACCAGCCTTTCCAAGAGCTGCCTGAGTGACGGAGCCAGACTTGAAGCTAGCACCTTCCTGTCCGTCGACGTTAACCATCAACGAGTCACCAGTAAGAGTCCTGGAACCAAGAGTCAATGACATCAAAGGTGCGGAACCAGTACCAGCAACGCCGACTTTACCGCCAAGCTGAAAACCAGCTCCGACATAATCGCCTGGAGTGGATCCCGAAACACCTGCAATAATCAAGTTATCCTTGATTTCCAAGGAGTCCTTTGTGATTGTGCGAGAAACGATCTCGTCAACTTCAAGGCTATTAATATAAGCAGCAGAAGCTGTCAAATATTGGAACTTGGCTGTTGAACCTGCATAATATGTGGTACCACCATCAAAGTAGAGTTTACCACCGGAGACTTTCTGCTTCATGTGACTACCATCAAAACTCAAAATATCTGTCGAACCAGAATAAACTGACATCGTTGAAGTACCGGAAGTTCCCAGGAACCTGATATTGTAGTAGTCGCCTCCCAGAGCACCTGCATCACTGATCTCTAGTCGACCATCACCGATAACACGTTGAGGTTGGCCAGTAGCAGTAAAATAACCTATCATTGCGGTCTGCGCTGACGAGTCCATAAAATAAGTTGCTCTCGTCGAATCGAGAATGATATCCCTTCCACTTTCTATCTCAAGATCGCTAACTGTCTTAATCTTTAACTTGCTTGCAGCGTCTGAATAGATATAAGAACCGGTGTCGCGGAACATCAATGCGCCGGATTGGGGCACCTTAAGACCGAAGCGACCTGTACCGTCAGTAAAGATGGTATGACCAATTTCAATAGCCTGCATTCCGCTGGTTGCGTTATATGCTCTAAGTAACAAATTGGTTCCGCCACCTGTGCTTGGACCGGCGGTGATTGTTAATCCGCCGCCGCTATCGCCGCCAGTAGAAAATGCCGCGATCTGGGATCCGTCTTGCATAAAATCAATTTGAGTGTTGCCATCAAGCATAACTTTGGAGTCATTTACCATGAGGCGCGACTTATTAGCTCCGTTCGATCCAGACGCACCAATGATGACTGCGCCGTCTTCGTTAAGACCTTTGCCACCTGCTGAAATATATAAGAAACGTGACTTGGTTGAATGTATTCTCGGCGTTGATGTTGAAGCAGTATATGCTCCAGGTTCCGCGAAATACAGCTTCATAGCGTTACTTGCGGTTAGATCAAATCCACCGGCAGCGATATGACCTTTAACAGATCCGCTACTCAGATTGTCCATTGTGACACCACCTATTTCTATAAGTTTAGTGCCTATTCTTGTTCTTGCCATTTTTAAATCCTCCTATTTTTTTGATTTATGGCTGAACTTTTAATTAATGATTTATAAAATTGTAACTGGGATTGGAGTGAATATTTAATTCATTTAAATTTTAGGTGAGATGGAATAAATTAACTGGACTTAAATAAATATGTTATGAATTTACGAAAAGAGTATTTTCTTTAAATTTCGGACATTATTATCAAACTTACAAAAATCTGAACTTAGAAATTCTATTGATCTCTCCTTGCATTCTTTTAGGTTTTCAAATTCAAAATAGAACCTTCCGCCCTCAAGGCGATGACACTGTAGCAGCTTAATATTAAACATTTGTAAATACGCTGCGATTCCAATGTCAGAAGTCGTGTACGTTGCGTCTTTTTCCTCTTTTGTTTCCATGAACTAATTAGATTCCCTCTTAATGAAAGATGCCTTTTGTTTTCCGTCAGGAGGAAGATTTAAAACATATGTCGCTTTCACGTCTAGATTGTAAGATTCTTGCAAGCTTTGCAAAAAGGTTTGTAAAGATTTTTGGTTTTCTTCGATTAACTCCAAAAGAAGCTCTTTGTCGGATTCATAGTTTTGTTGTAATAAGCCCAACCTTGCTATCTCCATAGATATTATATGCTGCCTAGACCTTATTTCTTGAAGATTTTCATCTGATATCTCTACTTCAGAAGGGTATTCTATTACTTCCGGCACGGGTTCCGGTGCGGGCTCCGGTGCGGGTTCTTTTTTCTCCAATTTCGTAACTAACTTGCCATCTTTAATTGTTCCTCCCTTAAAAACAGTGCTTGTTTCCGCAGGATCTTCTTCTATAAGAACGTCTAAAGCTCTTGACGCCTTTTCGCTAAAGCTTGGATCTGTTTGTTTAATTTGTTCAAGTAAGTCAATCAATTTATCTAGCGCAGCCATTATTCTCTCTCCTTTTAATGTAGTATTATGGTTTTTTCCACATAATAAATAGAGCCCCTACGCAGCTTTAACATAACTTATTACAAGATTTTCATTGGTCCCCGGGGGGTCATCAGAATTAAATTCGATTGTAGTATCATTTGTAACTGTGTAATCGTTACCGTCGCCCAATAACATTAAAATACCATCTCTAAACACCATTTGACTGCCGATAACAAATTCCTCTGAAACGGTAAATGTTGTTCTAGAGCCGTTTGGGGTTTCCTGAAAGCTCTGATTCGGCGCATATCTCGTTGTTGTGATTGTTCCTGCAGTTGTAGTTGTTGTAGTCGTCGTAGTCCCTCCTCCGCCTGTGCTCTCTGCCCCTCTATCAAAAACAAATGGAGTGATTACCTGATCAGGTTCTCCAATGGGGGTAAGTTTTGTAATTCCTGCGAGACCATAAAACCTTCCTATCTCTGTTTCGGGAGAATCGCCAAAAACTATTCTTTCTCTTGGTATTTTGATATCAACTGCATTCTCTCTTATCGAATATATCGGTTGAGACTGATTTTTACCCTCCCCTATCAAATAGGCCAGGACTTTTATTTCTATTGTCGTTTCCAGCTGTCTTTCTTTAGATGTAAAAGAAGCGAAATTATTATTTTGTGAAAAATCTTGCTGTATAAATCCCTCATATCTGTGTCCATGCCTAGAAATCAAAATATAATTAACTCCACCAGGCTTTGTTAAAAAAGGAGTTATTAATTGATTCATTTGCTGTTGATATTCTGTACGTAAAGTGATCTTATAAGACATTTCCACATAAACAGGCATCGGAATGCTTATAGTTTCATATACTATTTTGTTGTTGCGCATTCCTGGAAAGTTCACTTGTCCCCTCTTTCGCTGTGCGTCGGCATTTGCGAAATTAGACGATTTATCTTGTTTGATTCTTCTTGCGATCTTTATAGACCCGCCTTTCTCATCATCGTGAGGAACAACGTTACCCCAAACTGCGCCTTTCTTGCTTAAATCCTTCACTATGTTGGTTCTTTCCACTGCAATGATCGGAAGTATTAAAGCACCAGTGGCATCCCTGAAATATACGTCTCTTTTCGCCGCCAAACTTCTTTCTGGGGATACCCAAGTAAGCTTTACAGGCTCGAACCCATTCGGTGTCATTGTGTGTAAATTTAAATCTTTAACATAGTCCAACATTGCCGCGTCAACATTTTCAATATCTGAAGCTCCGAAGCGAATTGGAAATTCTTGATCCGAAGGAACACCGCCAAGCATAAAATCATTTATTTTATGCATCGGACCACCCCGGAAGGTTCTGGCGACCAATAAATTCGCCTATTTCCCTCTCCACTTCATCTTGAGTCATGACTCTTTCTCTGGGTATTTTAAAATCTACAGGATTTTCCCTAATTGTTATATTTGGGCCTAATTCGTCCTTCCCCCCACCTATCAAATGACCTAAAACTTCAATATTCATCTTGGTTTCGAACTTCCTCTCTTCATTTGAAAAAGAACTCAAGTTATTGCTATGAGAGAAGTCCTGCTGGATGAAACCCTCATATCTATGATGCTCATCGCTTATTATAATATAGTTTATGCCCCCTGGAGAGGTTATAAACGGCACCATTATCTCGTTCATTTGTTGTTGGTACTCTGTTCTGATCGTTATCTCATAATTAACAGTTATATATACCGGAAGTGGTATTGTTATGGATTCATATACCACCTTTTTGTTAGCAGTTGGAAAGTTTGGTTGCCCCCTTTTTCTTTGTGCGTCAGCATTTGCGAAATTAGACGTTTTATCCTGCTTAATCCTTCTTGCTACTAATATGACACCACCCTTCTCATCAGATTCTGGTACCAAAGCTGCCTGAATCGTTCCCTTTTTAGAAGGATCTTTCACAAGACTTGTTCTCTCGACGGTCATTAGCGGAAGAACCAAAGACCCGTCTTTGTCCCTAACTCTAGAGTCTCTCTTGCTTTGAAAAACTCTTTCAGCAGATGTCCAGATAACAGGAAGAGGGGTCCATCCATTATTTGTGGTTGTGTGTAAATTAAGCCCCTCTAAATACGAAAGCATCGCAGTATCAATATTCTCTATTCTAGACGGAGGGAATGGAATTTCTTTTAATTTTTTAATATGGTCATCATTATCCGGCATTGAAGAGTCCCTCTCTTGCCTTGACACATTCGGCGGTTACTTCCATTTTGTGTCCAACTTGACCGAATATCTGTTTTGGTTCGTTAAGGGTCACTATTTCGTAGTATTCTTCACCGTACAAAACAAAATCACCCTCTCGGACGAACAAATTCTGATCTTCTGTTAATCTTCTTTTGTGAAAATGAACAGTTATTTTTGATAACCGATCCACTCCTAGATTTGTAGTTTCTGTTTCATATCCCTGCCACTCGACAAGAGCGTATACTCTTATTGGGTTTAAAAAATTTTTATGAATTGCTTCTCCATAAACGGGATGAAAGTCGGTGTCCTCGATGCTAATTGGATAATACAAAATTTGCTGGCCAATGACCTTTTCGACCAATTCATCATTTATTTGTTTTACCAGGTCTCTTTCTTTTTTTCCCAGAAAGAGTGGTGGAGGAGCATCCTGGGGCTGCTTCCATTTATTGTCTGCCATGAATTATTACCCCACAAATACCGACAACGGTATCTTCTTTTGTATATTGATGCTGGCGTCCATTGTTTCTGAATCAATTTGAGCTAACTTAGAATATGTCATTTCAGCCAGTGTCGTCTTTAACTCCTCCCTTAACTTATCTTGTTCTTCTCTCGCCTGAGTTAACAAATCTGAACCGTTTAACGTAACCGACTCGCCTGGAATAGGAATGGTTTGAAACTTACTCCTAATCTGGCCGAGTATCTCTTTGCACAAAGATAGAGCGAACCTCCTAATCCACTGCTTACCTATGCTGTTTATGCTCTTATATGGCAAGTTTGCAAACGGTAGAGTATTCATGTTGTTAATACCATCTATCCCAGTGTCAGTTCCTGAAGCTTCCTCAGAAAACGGATCCGAAGGAATTGAAAACTGGACCCACATTTTAGAAGGTCCACGGTGGTATGGTATTGGAAAAATTCTCAACTTATTATCCTTTAATTCATACGAGAAGTGGGACATCCTTGTATAAATGGAGTCTTCAAACGCCATCGCCTGAGCTTTGTTGTGCCAAGCGGGAATTAACTCAAATGTTGAAGTATCTGAAAATTGTCCATAACTGTGGAGGTTTCCTACAACGTTTAACCCTCCATAATATCCAAAGAATCTCCACATTGCTGCAGGTGTTTTATAAAAAACCTTCTTCACAAGAATCTTCTTGTTTCCAACTTTATTGAAATATGGAAGACTGCCGGAAGCGATAGCTGATGATGAGATTATCGTCTGTAAATCATAATCTTGCTGACCAATTGTAACATCGAAAGACGCTGAATATTCTGCTTGACCACGTCCAACGCCTGCTTCTGCGCCTGCGGCTTCAGAAGCCCTTCTAGCATATCCAAAGTCAAAACGCGGGTATTTTAATGCTACTTGAGTGCCGCCTAACGAAGATGACAGACTGGTGTCTCCTGTTGATTTAAGGTTGCCTAGATGGTCGAATGCTCCCGTTGAATGACCCAAAAATGAAGAAAGCGAGTTATTCGCTTGATGAATATTTAGTATGTATGAATATTCTAAAACTGCCTCTTCATACGCAGCATATACATTCGCTGTCGTTAGTTCAATATCTAGTACGTCACCACCTAATTTTCTATATACATAAGTAACCTGATCTGCTGCTCCAGACAAGAAGTTAAAATCATAGAAATCTGATGTGGTCTTGGAATATACCCTATACGGTACCACTGCATCGACATCATTAACAGAACCAGTAGATGGTAGTACAGACTTGCTCATTGTGCTAGCTGGGGTTAGTGTCGTTGGCATTTAGGGATCCTCCGGAGTTTCTCTTTTAATTAGTTAGACAAACAAAGAAAATCCGCTATGTTATGAAGAAGCCTTTGTTCTCCGTCTTCTTGTGGTCTTTGTCTTAGTTTCAGCAGTAGTTTTATTAGTTGTGTTAGATTTGTTTCTGCGTTTTCTATTTTTATTAGTTGTTTCCTTAAGAGCATTAACCACGGGCTCTGGTGCTTTTTCTTCTGGTAAGGCACATTCAACGGGTTGTTCTTCTGCCTTCTGTACAGGTTCCGATATTTGGAATACTGCTTCTTCAGGTTCGATTGTTGGTTCAGGTTTCGGTTCCTCTCTCTGAGCAGGCGGCGTATCGGGTACGGACACTGTTGGTTCCGGTGTGTTCTTCGCTCCGAATAATGCTGCTCGTTTTGTAGCATACTTTTTAGCATACTTCGTCATTGTTAATCGTTTTCTTGTTTTGCCCATTGTGAACTCCTTTGTTTAGGCTTGTATAATAAATAGTCTAGACAATAGAAAACCCCAAGCCATAAGACTCGGGGTTGGTTCTATGATAAGGCGAAAGTTAAAAAATTATTTTTAACTGTAAGTAACGGCGTCGTCCTGCTCGCACTGACATTGAGCATACCAATTGGTGCCATCCGTAACAAGCTCGACCTGATCACCGATTTGAGCCTTGTTAGCAACAAAGGTGACTACATCCGTGCCAGTTCCGTTAGTCAAATCACCGGCTCCACCTTCGGAACCTTGAACACTACCATACAGGTTATCCCCGTCGGCGGCAGTAACATTAACTATATACGCAGTGGTGGGTGCTACCTTGACAATAAATTTACACCACCATCCTTTCCCAGCGGTAGATGCATTTGGTAAACTAACGGTAAACCCGCCTGCTGTTCCCAGTGTAAACAGTGTGCCGCAATCAGAGGCAAGAACTGTTTTTGCTGCAGTTAGAGCTTCTACTTTCTTTCTATCTGCGCTATATCTTCCTAATTTACTCATTCTTTAAAATCTCCTTTTAATATATAAAAGCATTTCGCCTTATCACTTGTAGTAAATAGTTTAACAGTTTAGAAAAAGCCCCCCAAATCAATGGGGGGCGATTCTTTTAGCTACCGGATGCTATTAGCTAGCACCTGCCTCACCTAGGAGACCGCGAACGACAACAAGACCATACATATCTGGTCGGACCATCTTCTTCGCGTAACGGGTCATAACACCCTTACGTGGCACGAAATCTTCCGTACCGAAAATGGTCGGTGTGACCTGTAGAGGTACATATGGGGCGTATACATAGCCACTCTCAAGGAATGAACTACCC
>Ga0208553_1000190_pt1 | contig 24396 bp, 36 predicted proteins | sample 6_EtaG_FD_184079 | JGI IMG/M metagenome (GOLD analysis project Ga0208553, IMG submission 184079) | Marine viral communities from the Subarctic Pacific Ocean - 6_ETSP_OMZ_AT15160 metaG (SPAdes) (version 2) | ecosystem: Environmental > Aquatic > Marine > Oceanic | place: Pacific Ocean | collected...
CAATACGCAGTGATGATGCTGATCCTGATTATCGGCCTGGCCGAATGGCCACAGTATGCCCGCACCGTTCGCGCCTCGGTGCTGGCAGAGAAAAACAAAGAGTACGTAGATGCTGCCCGAGTAATGGGGCTGCGCAGTAAGCGCATTATGTTCCGTCACGTGTTGCCCAACACCATGTCGCCGATCTTCGTTATCTCGACCGTACAGATTGCCAACGCGATTATTTCTGAAGCGGCGCTGTCGTTTCTGGGGCTTGGGATGCCAGAAACGCATCCATCTCTGGGCTCGTTGATTAAATCAGGCTTTGACTATATTCAGTCCGGCTCCTGGTGGATCACTCTCATTCCTGGTGCGGTACTGGTCGTGCTGGTGCTGTCGATCAATCTACTTGGTGACTGGCTGCGCGATGTCATGAACCCACGACTCTACAAAGGCTGAGGACACCATGGCACTACTTGAAGTCAATAATCTTGATGTCCGCTTTGCGCTGCGCCAGGGTGAAGTCCACGCCTTGCGGGACATTAGTTTCAGCCTTGAGCGCGGTGAGCGCTTGGGCATTGTCGGTGAATCTGGCGCAGGTAAATCTGTCGCGGCTTTTTCGCTGCTTAACTTAATTTCCAAGCCAGGCTTTATTGCCGGCGGCACCGTCAACTTTGACGGCCAAGTGCTCAACCATATGTCTGAGCGCGGCCTGCGCAAAGTGCGCGGCAATCGTGTTTCGATGATCTTCCAAGATCCGATGATGACGCTCAACCCGGTGCTCTCCATTGGCGAGCAAATGGTTGAGTGTTTGAAAGCGCATCGGCGTATTTCCTCCAAAGAAGCCCGCGCAATTGCCTTGGATAAGCTGCAACAGGTGCAAATTCCCTCACCGGAAACGCGTTTGGATCAGTACCCTCACGAGCTATCCGGCGGTATGCGCCAGCGGATTATTATCGCCATTGCGCTGCTGCTCGATCCTGACATCATTATCGCCGACGAGCCCACTACGGCGCTTGACGTGACCATTCAAGCCGAGATCATGGCGCTGCTGCTTGATCTCTGCGAGCAGCACAATGTGGGGCTTATTCTGATCACCCACGACCTGGGCGTGGTCAGCCAGGTCACCCAGCGCATGCTGGTCATGTACGCTGGACGCGTCATTGAGCAAGGGCCGACACGGGAAATCATTAATGACCCGCAACACCCCTATACCCAAGGGCTAATCAACGCCTTGCCACAGATGGCAACGCCGGGTGAAAAGCTCAACCAGATTCGTGGCAGTATTGTCATTTTCAGAAGACGACTGCACCAATCAACGAGACATGAAGCCTGCTGTGCATACGGCTCCTGACAGCCCGATATCAGGACTCCTCTGCACGAAACTCGTCTATGCTCAATACTCGTGTGCACCAAAGCGAGGCGAGCATGGCGACCGATACCGTACCGATTGCCGAGCGCGGCGTAGCCACCCTGTCAGAACAGGCATGGGAGCGTGCTCGCTGCCGCGCGGAGATCATTGGGCCGTTGGCGCAGTCGGAGACGGTCGGGCATGAAGCGGCCGACGCAGCAGCCCAGGCGCTGGGTCTGTCCCGGCGGCAGGTCTACGTCCTGATCCGCCGTGCCCGGCAAGGTTCGGGGCTGGTCACTGATTTGGCTCTTGGACAGTCGAGCGGTGGCAAAGGTAAAGGCCGCTTGCCGGAGTCGGTCGAACGAATCATCCGCGAGCTACTGCAAAAGCGCTTCCTGACCAAGCAGAAGCGCAGCTTGGCGGCGTTCCACCGTGAAGTTGCGCGGGTGTGCAAGCTGCAAAAGCTGCGGATGCCGGCGCGCAACACGGTCGCGTTGCGGATCGCCAGCCTTGATCCACTCAAGACCACTCGACTTCGGGAAGGCCAGGATGCGTCCCGCATCCTGCAAGGTGTTGGCGGTGTTCCTCCGCCAGTCTCCGCACCGCTGGAGCAGGTACAGATCGACCACACAGTCATCGACCTGATCGTGGTGGACGAGCGCGACCGGCAACCGATTGGCCGTCCGTACCTGACCCTCGCCATCGACGTGTTCACCCGCTGCGTGGTTGGCATGGTGGTCACGTTAGAAGCGCCATCTGCCGTCTCGGTCGGCCTGTGCCTCGCACACGCCGGTTGCGACAAGCGCCCTTGGTTGGAAAGGTTGGACGTGGAAATGGACTGGCCGATGAGCGGCAAGCCCGCGCTGCTCTACCTGGACAACGCGGCCGAATTCAAGAGCGAGGCGCTACGCCGTGGCTGCGAGCAGCATGGCATCCGGTTGGACTATCGGCCTCTCGGGCAGCCGCACTATGGCGGCATCGTGGAACGGATCATCGGCACGGCGATGCAAATGATCCACGACGAATTGCCGGGGACGACCTTCTCCAACCCTGACCAGCGCGGGGAATACGCCTCCGAGAAGATGGCCGCCCTGACACTGCGCGAGCTGGAACGCTGGCTCGCATTGGCGGTTGGCACCTATCACGGCTCCGTGCACAACGGCCTGCTCCAACCGCCGGCCGCACGCTGGGCCGAAGCTGTCGCGCGTACCGGCGTTCCAACCGTCATCACTCGCACCACGGCTTTTCTGGTCGATTTCCTGCCCGTCCTCCGCCGCACCCTGACCCGCACTGGCTTCGTCATCGACCACATCCACTACTACGCCGATGCGCTCAAGCCGTGGATAGCTCGGCGCGACCGCCTGCCTGCGTTCCTGATCCGGCGCGACCCACGCGACATCAGCCGCATTTGGGTGCTGGAGCCGGAGGGGCAGCACTATCTGGAAATTCCATACCGTACCTTGTCGCACCCGGCTGTCACCCTCTGGGAACAACGGCAGGCGCTGGCGAAATTGCGGCAGCAAGGGCGCGAACAGGTGGATGAGTCGGCGCTGTTCCGCATGATCGGGCAGATGCGCGAAATCGTGACCACTGCGCAGAAAGCCACGCGCAAGGCGCGGCGCGACGCGGATCGACGCCAGCATCTCAAGTCAACGGAACAACCTGTCAAAACCACGCCACCAGCGGACACGGACATGGCAGACCCGCAGGCGGACAACCAGCCACCTGCCAAACCGTTCGACCAGATTGAGGAGTGGTAGCCGTGGACGAATATCCCATCATCGACCTGTCCCACCTGCTGCCGGCGGCCCAGGGCTTGGCCCGTCTCCCGGCGGACGAGCGCATCCATCGCCTTCGCGCCGACCGCTGGATCGGCTATCCGCGAGCAGTCGAGGCGTTGAACCGGCTGGAAGCCCTGTATACGTGGCCAAACAAACAACGCATGCCCAACCTGCTGTTGGTCGGTCCAACCAACAACGGCAAGTCGATGATCGTCGAGAAGTTCCGCCGCGCCCACCCGGCCAGCTCCGACGCCGACCAGGAGCACATCCCGGTATTGGTCGTGCAGATGCCGTCCGAGCCATCGGTGATCCGCTTCTACGTCGCGCTGCTCGCGGCGATGGGAGCACCATTGCGCCCGCGCCCACGGCTGCCGGAAATGGAGCAACTGGCGCTGGCACTGCTGCGCAAGGTCGGCGTGCGCATGCTGGTGATCGACGAGCTGCACAACGTCTTGGCCGGCAACAGCGTCAACCGGCGGGAATTTCTCAACCTGCTGCGCTTCCTCGGCAATGAGCTGCGCATCCCATTGGTCGGGGTCGGCACGCGCGACGCCTACCTGGCCATCCGCTCGGATGACCAATTGGAAAACCGCTTCGAGCCCATGATGCTGCCGGTGTGGGAGGCCAACGACGATTGCTGCTCACTGCTGGCCAGCTTCGCCGCTTCGCTTCCATTGCGGCGACCCTCGTCGATTGCCACGCTGGACATGGCCCGCTACCTGCTCACACGCAGCGAGGGCACCATCGGCGAACTGGCGCACTTGCTGATGGCGGCGGCCCTCGTCGCCGTGGAGAGCGGCGAGGAAGCGATCAACCACCGCACGCTCAGCATGGCCGATTACACCGGCCCAAGCGAGCGGCGTCGGCAATTCGAGCGGGAACTGATGTGAAGCCAGCGCCACGCTGGCCACTGCATCCGGCACCCAGGGAAGCCGAAGCCCTGTCTTCGTGGCTCAACCGCGTGGCCCTTTGCTATCACATGGAAGTGTCCGAGCTGCTGGAGCACGATCTTGGTCACGGCCAGGTTGATGACCTGGACACCGCGCCACCACTGGCGCTGCTGGCGATGCTCTCCCAGCGGAGCGGTATCGAGCTGGATCGGCTGCGCTGCATGAGTTTCGCCGGCTGGGTGCCTTGGCTACTGGACAGCCTTGATGATCAGATTCCAGCCGCATTGGAAACCTATGCGTTCCAGCTCTCGGTACTGCTGCCGAGACTCCGCCGTAAGACGCGATCCATCACGAGCTGGCGTGCCTGGCTGCCCACCCAACCGATACACCGCGCCTGTCCGCTCTGCCTGAACGATCCGGAGAACCAAGCCGTACTGCTCGCGTGGAAGCTGCCCCTGATGCTGAGCTGCCCACTGCATGGCTGCTGGCTGGAATCCTATTGGGGCGTGCCAGGGCGGTTTCTCGGCTGGGAGAACGCCGACGCCGAACCGCGCACTGCCAGCGACGCGATTGCGGCGATGGACCAGCGTACCTGGCAGGCACTGACGACCGGCCACGTGGAGTTGCCGCGCCGACGCATCCACGCCGGATTGTGGTTTAGGCTGCTACGCACGCTGCTCGATGAGCTGAACACCCCGCTTTCGACGTGCGGCACCTACGCGGGGTATCTCCGCCAAATCTGGGAATGCTGCGGGCATCCGCTGCGTGCTGGGCAAAGTCTGTGGCGACCGTATGAAACCCTGAACCCGGCAGTACGGTTGCAGATGCTGGAGGCGGCGGCAACGGCAATCAGCTTGATTGAGGTGAGGGATATAAGCCCGCCAGGCGAGCACGCAAAGCTATTCTGGTCCGAGCCCCAAACCGGGTTCACCAGTGGCCTGCCGGCGAAAGCGCCGAAGCCCGAACCCGTCGATCACTGGCAGCGTGCAATCCAGGCCATTGATGAGGCCATCATTGAAGCACGACACAACCCCGAGACGGCACGCTCGCTGTTCGCGTTGGCTTCCTATGGTCGGCGCGACCCCGCTTCCTTGGAACAGTTGCGCGCCACCTTCGCGAAGGAAGGCATCCCCCCGGAATTTCTGTCACATTATGAGCCTAGCCTACCCTTTGCATGCCTTAGACAGAATGACGGGTTAAGTGACAAATTTTGACGTGCAGAGCTTCCCGATGCAAACTGTCACATAATCGAACGTATATGTGACAGGTACAAGATGCTGATTGGCTACATGCGAGTATCGAAGGCGGATGGCTCCCAGGCGACGGACTTGCAGCGCGATGCGCTGGTCGCGGCCGGTGTTGATCCGGCGCATCTCTATGAAGACCAAGCGTCCGGAAAACGCGAGGATCGTCCCGGTCTGGCGAGCTGTCTGAAGGCACTACGGCCAGGCGACACGTTGGTCGTTTGGAAACTGGATCGGCTCGGGCGCGACCTGCGCCATCTGATCAATACCGTCCATGACCTGACCGGACGCGGCATCGGCCTCAAGGTGCTGACCGGGCACGGCGCGGCCATTGACACCACGACCGCCGCCGGCAAGCTGGTCTTCGGTATCTTCGCCGCGCTGGCCGAGTTCGAGCGCGAGTTGATCGCCGAGCGCACCGTGGCGGGCCTGGCCTCAGCACGGGCACGCGGCCGGAAAGGCGGCCGGCCGTTCAAGATGACCGCCGCCAAGCTGCGGCTGGCGATGGCGGCAATGGGGCAGTCAGAGACCAAGGTCGGCGACCTGTGCCAGGAACTTGGCATCACGCGGCAGACCCTGTATCGGCATATTTCACCCAAGGGCGAGCTACGTCCAGATGGCGAGAAGCTACTCAGCCGAATTTGATGCCGACATGAGGCGACGTAGCGAAAGCGTGGTTTGTCTCAATTTGACGGCGGCGAACCGCAAGCGTTCGGTTCGCCGCTCGTTTCGGTCGCAGTGCTGGCCCGCGCCTGGAAACGTTGATAACACTCCAGCCCGCAGAAGTGCTCGACGTACTCCGCGCCTTCCGGTGTGAAGGCGGCATCGAGCGGAATTTCCTTGCAGCACACGCAGCAACTGGTGGCGGTCGGATCATTTGCATTCATGGTGGCACCCCTCCATTGACTGACGAAGACGGCGAATGCCGCCGCCGGCATCGGCTTTGCGAACAGAAAGCCTTGCCCGCGCTCGAACGCTTGGGCCCTCCGCCGTAGTCCATCCATCCGGCCGGGAAGCGCTCATGATCTTTCCCTGAATGCCCGCAACGCCCGCGCCAGTGACAGAAGAAACAGGCCGGTCAAACCGAGCGCCGTGATGACCCAATACTCGACAAGGAATGCACCGGCGGTTGTGCCGGCCAGCACGGCAGCGAGGATGGACAGGTGGCAGGGGCAAGTCAGCACGGCCAGCGTGCCCCACAGGTAGCCGGTGAACGGTTTGTGCGTCTCGGCCGGCATGCGCTCGGGGCTGTTCATGGCAAACTCTCCGCATGCTGTGCCGGCGCGGTCGGCATGGCGGCCAACTGCACTTCCAGATTGGCCAACGCTTCGCGCCGGCGTTCGACGAACTGACGCAGCACAGCAAGCTGCGCGGCAGTTTCATCGCAGTTCGCCGCATCCAGCGCCCGGCACAGCCGCGCCAATGCGCCGAGGCCGATGCCCGCCTCGAAGGCGGCCCGCACGAAGCACAGTCGCTGCAAGGCGGCGTCATCGAACAGGCCGTAGCCACCCGTGGTGCAGGCGACTGGCCGCAGCAATCCGCGCAGCAGGTAGTCGCGCACGATATGCACGCTCACCCCGGCATCAAGGGCCAGCCGGGACACCGTGTAGGCGTTCATCGAACACCTCCTTTTGGTCGGTTCACGGCAATGCATATACCGTTTCGCCGAGTTCAATCCGCGCGCTGCGAATCCGATGCCGGTGCCGTAGAACATTGGGTCGATATCCGATCACGGTGTCCTAGATGACATGGTCTGCAACAGATGTCGATTAAACTCCTGGCCCAAGCCGAAAGCCTCGTGGACACTGACGATCGCCAATCCTTCCAATCCTTGATGCTTGGAGGCCCAGTCTTCCGCCGTCGGGACAGATGCAAAGAAATGTACATGGCAACAGAAGGACTGACGAACGTCGGCTGCTTCCTGCGGCAATACCAAGGACACCGCCATGCCGGCAGGTTCGACAGCCTGTATCTCGCTGGGTGAAACCGTGAGTGAAACGGGTGCTCCGGTTGCAGCGCAATGCGATGAGACGCGAGCTGTACGGCCGATCAGCGCCGGAAATATCAAGGTGTCCAGCGCGCACCAGGCATACAGACGGCGGTCGTCAATTTCAAAGACATACGAAGTCTCGCGCAAGGTGAGGCCGTAGCCGATGATGTTCCCATCTTTGTCATATTCGGTACTGGTGGCCTGTTCGAGTACGGCGGCCACTCGCTCAGCGGGCCAGTCGAGAATCCCGGCAAGTGTCGTTCGTGAAACCGGACGCCCCTTGGCGAGTTCCCGCAGTAGCGGGACCAAGAGATCCGCAGTACCATTGGTACGATTGACCGAAGTGAGACGTTCTAAAATATATGGGGCGAGCTTCATGGTTCCATCTCCTTTCATCCTGCGCAGCAGGACAATTGTTTGACATCCTTGGTGAAGGTCTGCGCCGCGAGCTTCAGCCCCTCGACCATCGTCAGGTAGGGGAACAACTGGTCAGCCAGTTCCTGTACGGTCATGCGGTTACGGATCGCGAGCACCGCCGTCTGGATCAGCTCGCCCGCTTCCGGGGCCACTGCCTGTACCCCAATGAGTCGTCCGCTACCTTCCTCGGCTTGTCCTTTCGAATTTGAATTGGATAGCGTAACCTTACTTCCGTACTCATGTACGGAGTCAAGCGGTATGGAAAATAATTTGGAGAACCTGACCATTGGCGTTTTTGCCAAGGCAGCCGGCGTCAACGTGGAGACCATCCGGTTCTATCAGCGCAAGGGCTTGTTGCCCGAGCCGGACAAGCCCTATGGCAGCATTCGCCGCTATGGCGCGGCGGACGTGACACGGGTGCGATTCGTGAAATCGGCCCAGCGGTTGGGCTTCAGCCTGGATGAAATCGCCGAGTTGCTGCGGCTCGACGATGGCACCCACTGCGAGGAGGCCAGCAGCCTGGCCGAGCACAAGCTCCAAGACGTGCGCGAGAAGATGGCCGATTTGGCGCGCATGGAGGCTGTGCTGTCTGACCTGGTGTGCGCCTGCCATTCGCGGCAGGGGAATGTTTCGTGTCCGCTGATTGCGTCGTTGCAAGGTGGAACGAGCTTGGCAGGGGCTTCCACAGCTTAGCGTGCTTTATTTTCCGTTTTCTGAGACGACCACAGATCAGAAAAGACTGTGCAGCCGACTCTTGATATTCCGTGCAGTCACCTTCTGAAAATGACAGTCGGGTACCCGATAGGGCTTATCTCTGGGGGGAAGACTTTCGATGCGGCGTGGAGTCAGTCGGGGGGCTTGGCTGGTACGCATGACACCCTCTCCTTAGCTGTTGGTGGCGGGCTGAGTCGCCTAGGTACTCTCTAGTGATGCCTAGAGACATGCGTTCATACTTTACGTAGAAGTGTGAACACTAGCCACAAAACCCCTAAAACAGCGGCTATACACGGGGCATTTAATTCTTGCTACCACTTTCACCACCTATTCACAGTGATTTGGGCGCAAAAATGGTTAGGCACAGCGGCCAGGGTCGAATTGGCGATAACTACTATTATGTCCAATTTGTCCCCGGCACCAGGCCAGGACGGTGGCTCATTCTTCCCAGCGATCGCTAAGCGGCTTGTGCTCCGGGTTGACCTGGTCAATGGCGGCGCCGATAGCAGCAAAGGCGTGCTGGTAGGTTTTGTAGTATTTCTGATTGCTGTAATACAGAAACGGGTCTTCATAGCTGCGCACCACGGCCAGCAGCGTTTCCGGCTCGCCGTCGCGGGTAATAACGTCGATAGCGTCCGTCAGGTTTTCTTTGTAAAGCCGCAGGGCGATTTCAGACCGAAAAAGCTCGGCATCGTGGTGAATTCTGGTTTTCATTGGCTGGCCTCCTCTATCATTTCCCGACACACCAGCGCTACCAAGCGCTCATAATCGCCACGGTTGCCCGCGTAGTCGTCGCCAAGCGCGCGCTCCATTAGCTGGGGTGTGATCCGCTCAAGCTGGGGTAACAGCAGGCCGGTTAAGGTGCGCAGCTCAATATCGCGGCGAGCATCGTTGGAAGCGTTGGCAATGCTGGCGACAAGTGCGGTTGGCACGTCGAGCGCGATGTGTCCGCCAACGCTTCGCCAAGTCGCCAGATCACCGTGGTCACGTTCCAGGCGGTCGATACTGTCGTTGATCCGCTTCACGCGGGCATCGTCGGCAGCGTCCAGCGCTTCATCCATCCAGCGAACTAGCGTATCTCGGGCATGCCCGCGCTGCCCTTCCGGGTACTCTACGATGATGTCAGCAGCCACCTTAGCGGCCCGCTGTAGGTGTAGCGGCTTCACCTGGGCATCAATACCAGCAGCCTCAAGGGCCGCTAGCAAAGTGGCGTCGTCTACGGTGTCATCAGTTAAAACGGCGTGGCGGTTCATGGGGCGGACTCCTTGCGTGTCAATTGAAGAGCAAACCGGTTATTCAGGCCGGCTTTCAGCCTGCTTTCGCATCCAGCCCTCAATTTCAGACTGAACCCAACGAATACAACGGTTTTGATTGCCTACTTTGCTCAGCACCACCGGCTTGGGGAATGTAGGATCATTCTCACGTCGACGTTGAAGCGTGGTGCTGGCCAAGCCTGTCTTGGCAATGACATCGCGAGTGGTGAGGTATACCAATTCGTCCTGATCCCCCCACGCCTGCTCTGTAGCAACCTCGCCAACAATGAGACCTCTATCAAGACACAGTGCCCGTGACATAGGCAGGCCACCGTGACGATCGCACTCGTCGGCCAATTCGCGTAAGAGGGATGCCAGCTTGAGCCCTGGCGTCTCCTCGATGCCCTCACGTTGCGCAGGATCCGCGACCAAGCTGCTGTCGAAGGTGATGGTGGTTTTCATCAGGCCGTCCTCTCACTGGCTTCAGTGGCTTTCCTGCGCGGTAGGCCCAGTGTTTCCTCGGCTTGAGCACCACCTGCGGTTTCGATTCTCAGGGCATCATAGACGCGGTCGAGACGCTCTTGGGCTTCACGGGACATTTTCATTGAGCAGCCTCCCCGCCCTGCGTGTCTTCGATACGGGCCAGTCTCGTGGCAAGCTCCATGATAGGAGCAGTGATCTTTTCAGAGCGGTACGGAGCGAGCACATTGAGCAAAATCGTCAGCTCATTGCGGCTCAGGGTTCCCACTCGCGCGCTGCGGGGATTATCATGTACAGACATTGCGTTTTCTCCCAAGGTTGACGCGGTGTCATGGCCCCGGACGGTTGCACCCGTCGCGGGGCTTTTTAATGTCTTTAGCCTTCTAAGGCTTCGAACGGCTTCAGAACGCCGTCCATTTCCCGGCGTGTCCATTCTTCAAGATCGTCAATTCCCTTAACAACAATCGTGCTTGTATCCAGATCGACGATGTAATAACTGCCGAGCTCGTCATGCCATTGACTGCGTTCCGGGCAGGTCTTCATCTGCTGTCCATCCTTGGCCAACTGCCTGTTGATACGGGCTAACAGGGCTCTTGCGCTCACCGGCTTCTTAGTCGTCATCGGGTTGCCTCGTCGGTCGTTAAGATCATACTAGCGTGTAAGTGTGAGAGTTTGCAAGTGTGTAAGTTTGCATTCTTGAAAAACGCGCTTTTAAGCACAATTCACGCACCACCTTTGCGGTCGATGAACTCATTCACCGCCTGCTCAAAAACTTCCACCATGTCCATGTCGTGCGCGGCAGAGAACACTTTCAGCCGCTTCTTGAACTCGGGATCAACGCGGAAATTACACGGCACCTTGGCGCCGCTCTCCGGCTTGCTGGTGTTATTGCCCACGACATGTGCCGATTGAGCAGACTGGGGCGGAAGCCCCTTAGGGTTTGGCTTTTTGCTGGGTGCGGCCATGGTGGCCTCCTTGCGTTATAGCGTTAAAACGTTATTGCGTTACAGACTCAAGGCGATCGATGATTGCTTGGATTAATTTGTCAGCCTGCTCTCGGGGCCCCTTATAAGGGCTTTCCACGACAGATAACCCGCCATCCTGTGCCCGCCGGAAAGCCGTCTTCTCAGGAATCTGTGAGTCGAGAACAAAATACGGGGTGGCAGCGAGGTAGCTGCGCGCCTCATCCAGCTCCCGCGGGCTATCGCCAGTCTTTACCAAGGCAATAGCGATCCGCTCCACCGAGACGCCGTGCTCGCTGGACAAGGCATTAGCAAGTAGAACGGTGGGCTCCAGGTCATCGAGGGACAGTCCCGTTGGCAGTACCACCAAGTCTGCTCGCTTACCTATCTCCATGGTCGCCCGGGTCGCATGGGGCGCACCGTCAAGAATCATCATGTCGTAAGCTTCAGCGATCTTGAGGGCCTGGTCGACGGTGCCAAACGTCTCTACCGCCACCACCGGTTGTACTTCGCGGGCCAATCGCCGCTGAAGCCACGAGAAGCTAGAAGCCTGGTTGATGTCGAGGTCAGCCACTTTCACGTTCCAGCCAGCCGCCGCGTAGGTGGTGGCCACTGCCCTGGAAATAGTGGACTTGCCTACCCCGCCCTTCTGGCTAACAACGCCGATGATGTAGCCCATGAAACTGCCCCTCCTTGCGTTAAAACGTTATTGCGTTATTGCGTCAATTCATTAAAGCGTTACGAGTGAAGCCAGCCCCTTGGTGGGAGGCTCAACATCCGATTGGTTGCTATGCTTAGTGTAACGCAATGATGAAATAACGCTATAACGCTACAAAAAAGCCGCCTCAAATGGGCGGCTAGAGGGTCTTCCTTCATGGTGTGGCGCTCTCTGTCCATCGACGGAAGGCATGGGCAGGGCGCGGGCTGACCAGATCAGCCGTGGCCATGCTCCCGGATATACTGCTTTAGAGCTTGGTCAATGCGGCGCTGCCAGCCTTCGCCTTCCTCTCCCTTGAAGTGCTCGATCACCTCCGGGGAGAGGCGAATCGAGGTCTTCACCTTTGTCGGCGCGTGCTGCTTACCGCGCTGGCCGATGGTTCGCTGAAGATTGGCGGGCAGAACCTCCGACATAGGCCGCATCTGCTTAACGTCCTGGTCTGTGAGCTCTCTTACCTCACCGTCTTTATTCGTGATCCGCGTTCTCATAGCGCCTTCCTAATCAAAGCGCTCAACCGCTGCGAAGGGGAGTCCGCGCTCCTCTTCGTTGCGAGCGCTCTTGTTCGGGTCAAAGTCGATTATCATGACTTTAATTGTATGGACAAAAAAATGATAAGGAAAGTTTCATCGTCCGTTATCGCTCGAACGGTGACCGTGTCGGCATGCCTGCCCCAGGCGTTGCCGGGGTCTGTTCTTGGGTGGTGTGGCGCTCCGTGGGCCTGGGGGCTTCCCTCTCGATCAGAGCGCGACCTCGCGAGGAAAGAATGCCGTCCATCTCGAACAGATCGCTATCCAGCCAGGCTTCCAGCGTTTCTCCCAAATCGTCACGGGCTATGGCAAAGCGCCACGCTTTAACTCGCTCACCTTTCTCCAGCCGGGCTAAGGCCTCGGGAGTCAAGCGACGCAGCTGGGCGGCCCGATCGTTCTCCATACGCTCGCGTTCCGCCTGTGCCTCTTCCTCGCGTTGCTGCTCCTCGAGCTTGCGGGCCTCTTCAGCCTCACGGCGTAGCCTGCGGCACTTATTGGCGAAACCCTTTATTTTTGTGATCTCTTCACCAGATAAGCCGCCGATTAGTCCGCGAAGCCGCTCCCGGGCCTGCTGGTGTGCTGTGCGCTCTTCGTTCAGGGCTGCCTCCGTTCGGCGGGCCGTCTCTGCCATCTCGTCCGCGCGGCGGCGCTCAATACCTGCCGTTGCCGCCCTGGCCACCGTGGGCGCGTAGTGCTCGACCACGAAGTCCGTCACCCTGGCGGCGTGCTTCTCGGGGCTCTCCTTGCCCCACAACAGCCCCTGCCGGGCCAGGTCATCGGGCGATAGGCTCAGGTTCTCGGCCAGGCCACGGGCCAAAGCTTGGTGATACGCCTTGGTGGTGACATGGGTCGCCGCGGAATGGCGCAGCCCTCGGCTCAAGCCGTGTGGAATAGCAACTTCCTCCGCAAAGCTGGACTGGAGCTCGCGCAGCTGATCACGGCACCCCATGAAATGCGTCGCGCTTAATGCCGTGCGGGCGGGTATGTCGAAAGCTTTCGGCCCCCGGATCCACTCGTCACCTTGCTTACCAAGGATCACATTGCGCGTGCGCGTGGTCGCCGGGTAGTCCACGAGGGGGACGGCGTAGACCACCAGGTGTGGTGTCAGCTCATCAAGCTGTACGTTCACGGCGGCGATGTTCTCGGCACCGTGGCGGGCTTCCAGGAAGGCCAGCGCATCGCAGAAGTATGAACGCCACTCCACAGAGCCACCCTGCTCGGCGAAAGCCTCATGAGGGCCTGACACCACGTACTCGATGGCCAACACCGAATCGGCGGTCACGTTGTCGGCCAGCTCCAGGCGCTCGCGGATCGCGGTGCGTAGTGCCTTGGGGCTCGACACCGGCCGCCAGTCCTCGTTGAGGTGCGTCCGGTCCTTGTCAGCATGCGGTACCGGCATGGTGCGCCACGTGTGCGCGGCACTGGCCCCCAGCTTGTGATTGTTGAGTTTCACCGCGCGAATCACTGCGCTGTGGCCGGGAGTGGCTGTCTTCGTGCGAGCTGCCATGATGGCCTCCGTATCGTGTGATTAAGATTCAGAGGGCCGGCATGTCCGTTACCCTCATATACTTAAAAGGGGTACGGAGCGACGTTTTTGCCCTACGGGAGGCAAAAATATTGATTTACAGCCAACGCCACCGGGTTCACATCGGCTGTGACTCCCTACCGTTGGTCAGCACAACGATAGGCGAGCGCTACGGGCCATCACTCAGCCAGTGAAGGCCCCTATGGTCGATCAGTTGCGCACACTGAAGGCCCGTAACTCACTATGGGGCTTGTGATATCTGGTTAAGCGCTGCTAGCGACTGCCGTCATTGGGGGCCGGGGCGTGAAGAAACGAATCCCACCGAGCGTAAAAGCGCTAAGGGGACAGGCATTCGGAGTAGGGGGGGGTAATCTTCGATATTACTTGAAAAGTAACGCCGAGGGCTTCCATAATAGGTTCAAAGGTAGCGCTGACCGGTGAAAGCGCCCGCCCACCGTGAAAACGGTTCGCACCCTAGAGTGGAATACTCAAGAGGCTCCGGATTAAGAGAAGGCCCTGCCATTGGTGGGGCTTTTTCGCGTCTGGGGGTTCATATTATGGCAGTGCGGTACCGGTGCCAGCAGGCTCACCGTGGCGGCCTAATTTTCTTCCCTTGGTATCGATTCATCAGGATGACGCCGAACCGGATAGGCTTGGTGTATTTCAAAGCATTGAATCGCTCGTGAGCACTCACAATAAACAGGTTCATATCGATACCCGGAGCATTGCTTTTGCTCACAATGAAGAAGATCGCGTAGTCAAAGGTGCGCCCTTCCTCCACCACCTTGAGCGTAACGAACTCCTCGCGGCCTGTATGAAGGCACTTTCTATTCCCTAGCGTTCTCACTACCTCGGGCAGCATTTTAGACAGCTGCCAGCGCTCCAAACAAAAGACCCGCTTCTCTCGGCTATCGGAGTACCACTCAGCGTCATCGACTGCTTCGCCTTCCCGCGGAGTGCGCGTAAAGCAATGAAGCCCATAACTTACGGCTACCTGAAAGCGGCGTTCTGGGGCGTTCTTGGCGGGAGGGATAACGTATTCCACGCATTCCGGGTGAAGATGATCTAAGCAATATGCCTCCCCTCCAGGATGCTGAAAAGGCTCCCATGCTATCCCTTTTGCTCGCTGTGCCATTACTCCCCGCTGCGTCTGCCCTGGTGTTGTCAGCCGGGAGTCTATAGACATGTCATCTTTTCGACACCCTTAGCCAGGGCTGGCATCGACTCAGCGCAATTTTGCGACCAGTAAAAAGGCATTGTCTTGGAGCCGCCAGAAGGGGTGTCAAACCGGCTTAATCCCCACAGTGGCGCGGGTTCTAGCCAAGGGTCGGAAAATCTTCCGTACTAAGGTCGGAAAATTATCCGACGAATCATATTACCAATGATCAGAACCCCCTCCCGCGCGAGCGCGCGCGAAGTCCGTCCAAGAAGGCAAGCCGGTGAAAACCCGGCCTGGCCACCCTCCTTTTTCTTTTCGCGAGTGAAGCCTCATAACGGGGTGCAGATATTGCACCCCGTGAGCTGAACGGGGTGCAAAATACAGCGCTACGGGGTGCAGAATTTGCACCCGAACCGCCCTTAACCAAACCCTACTCTCTCTGACGTGCGCGAGAATTAAGTTTTCTACCAAGCCAACCAAGGCGATCACATTGGGATTGCCCCACAGGTAAATCCCATCAATTCATGATGCCGTTCGAATGGGTGCGCGTTCATTGGCACGCAATCGCCCAGAGCGCCGAGAGAAGCCCTGTAAGCAACGAAAAGAAGAAGCCGCCCCATTGCATGCCCTCACCCCTTATCGACGCCTGAGGGCAAGAATTGCCGCAATCTGAGGCATGATTTTATTGCTGCTTGTCTTTTGCTCCGGACAATCCCTCTCTGGCGTCCAGCGGCCGGTGTCGAAAAGATGGCGTCACGATATAGTGAGAGATGTCGCAATTAGGCGACGCAGACAAGAGGGTTCAGCGATGAAAGACAGATGGTGTAGACCATTAGACCTACCAGACGGGCGCACGGTTTCGGGCGGCGCAGCTAGAAACGTTCGCCTGGCAGAGGGAGGTGGGGTTGAGCAGGTGCTCCGCGACTTCCTGAACGATATCGACGAGCGGATTTCAGGCGGGGCATCACATGCCCAGCAAGTCAGGCCTAAGTCTCGCCCAGCCCACCCCACTATTTCGACTAAGCCAGGCAAAGACCGCCCGACAATGCACTAAGCGACCAGGGCATTACTCTGAATAACCCCCCCGTACCAATGACGAGGCGGGCCACAGCCGGGGTGTCCTAAAGCGGGGCGCCCCACTGGCAGCCTTGGTGCCATACGAACGCCCGGTATCGGCGTTAAATAACGCAATAACGCTGAAATAGCGATGCGCTGCGCACATGGGAGGCTTGGGGGTCGTAATCGGATTCCGATCCTTCCGCTCCATCGACACCCAGCGCGCGTGGGAAGCTCTTTCCGCCTGGGGTCGGCAGATTGTGCCGACCCCTGGTGCCTGGCGTATTGATAGCGACGAAGTGGGGGCTGTTCGGTTCAGGCCCGCCGACACCCAAGCGTAGGGAAGGGCGTGTCGATTACGCAGACCCTTGAACGGCAGCGTATTAGCGTTAAATGACGCAATAACGCAATGACGCTACACACTCTGCGCGTTTTGGCACAGTTCTTCGCGGAATAAACCCCATCCACCACATCAGGCCTTTACAATAGGTTAAAACCTATATAGTATATGACCTATAAATAGAAGAAGAGGTTGCCGATGTGGTCAATAGAACAAACCGAGACATTTGAAGACTGGTATTACTCGCAAGACGACGCTGATCGAGAGAACGTCCTGGCATCTTTACTGTTACTCCAGGCGAAGGGGCCGATGTTGTCACGCCCACATGCTGACACCGTTAACGGCTCACAGTATCCCAACATGAAAGAGTTGCGGATCCAGAGCGGGGGCAAGCCTCTCAGAGCATTTTTCGCGTTTGATCCTAACCGAACCGGCGTAATACTTTGCGCAGGAGACAAGGGAGGGAACGACAAACGCTTTTATGATGAGATGATTCCAATAGCTGATCGGGAATACGCCGCGCACCTGGAATCGCTAAAGTGAGGTAAGAAAATGGCACGTACACTGGAACAGCTTCTGGATAGCGAGAAACCGGAAGTCGTTGCGGCTGCGAGGGCCAAGGCTGACGAGATCCTGCTTGATCTGCGACTCTCGGAGGTCCGTCGTCTCGTAGAGATGACTCAAGCCCAAATGGCCGACGCTATGGGCGTTAGGCAGCCAACCGTCGCAGGCATGGAGAAAGATGGACATAATCTCCGCCTGAGTTCGATCAAGCGCTATGTCGAGGCAGCAGGTGGCCGCGTTCATATTGATGTCGAACTGCCTGACGGCTCCCACCACGGTTTCCCAATCTAAACCCCCGTACATGCGCGTGGCCGAAAGGGTCTGTCGATTACACAGGCCCTTTGTCGCTGTACTTGCTACCTATTCAGCCCTTACTTGCGGGGAGCTTGCCGTATACGGCTAACCCGGATGCGATAGGCTTCACACCTTCAGCCAATCAGGGTAATCTGACCCGGTTATCGTCGCATCGCGACCGGGGATGCCGGCCCCGTTACCAATTCGGTCTTTGAAGTCCTGCCCACGGGCAGCGGGGTAGCTGGCCTCGAAACCCAGAACAGCATTCGAACCGCCCTCATTGGGCCTACCAGCCTCCGGGCTGAGTGATACCGGGCTCCACGCCCCATCCTCATTTCGCCCTGCTCCAGGGCAGCGGATGACTTCAACCGCCTTCGCTCGCGTCTGCCTGCGTCGGCACTATGCCCAAGGTGCGCCCGCTCGACGGCACCCTATCGCATGTAAACCCGGCCTTGAGCCTCCCCACCGCCAACCAAAGCGGATGATCCCCTGCGGCCATGCCGCACGCTTCGCCCCACTAGGCGAATGACCTCTTCCAAGCATGGGTACCTACCCGCTGCTGGATGACCTCCCCGGCCCATCGTGGCCGTGATCCAAGACGGTACGCTCCGCTGCTGGCCTGGTGTGCGCGATCGCTGAGGGTGCTTCCGGGCGCGTCACAGGCAAGTCACCGCCGACGCCCGGGCGCTCTTCGCGACCCACACGCCACCCAGCCAAGGGCGGCACCGTCCTACCCATGCGTCTCTGTCGCGACAGCACAGAGACGCATGGGGCTACCACCCCGAGAGCCCGTTAACCACGGCCCTCTCGGCCTGAAGCTCGCCGGACGAAAACCGACGAACTGTCCTCCCCGTGAACGCCAGCGGCGCAATGCCGCATGACCTGAAACGCCGTCCCTGTGCCAGCAGGACACGGCGACGTGACGACGATCCCGGGCGGTCCCTCGCAAGGACCGGGGCCCTGGCCCTACGCCGGAGCTGGCAGCGCTCGACGCTGCTGGCGTGCGCATCCCCGCGCCATAGCACCCGATGGGATTTTGTCACTACCCAACGCGATACCAGTCCGCCGACTTGCCGCCGGCGTGAAACAAGCGGCTACCCCCAAGGCTTGCGCGTGCCTCAACGCAGCGAATCACTTACCGCCAACGGCGGGGGATGGGGGCAACCAGGAGCAACAGGAGGAGGGCATGGCCAGAGCCAACAACTACGGCCTGAAGACACGGGATCTCGCCAAGGCGGGGGCGTTCGCAGCCAACCGCGCGGCCCGGGAGGGTGCTACGTCGTATGCGTCTGCGGCGGCGCTGGGCGACCGCTGGCAGGCGTTCGCCGCCTATGCCAAGGGTGAGGGCGTCCGGCGTATGGAACACGTCACAGCGCAACTGGCGGCCGCCTACGGGCAGGGCATTGCTGCGCGGGTCGAGGCCGGTGAACTGTCGGCCAGCTACGGGCAGAACCTCGTATCCGCGGTGAATAGCGTCATGCGGCTCGCCAGCCAAGGGCAGTGGCAGAGCGTCAGCCCTACCAAGGATTGCGGTATCGAGAAGCGCTCAAACGTGCGGCAGGAAGCACCCCAGGGCATCGAAAGGGGCATCGTGGCCACCGTCGCCGACACCCTGCGCAGCAGCGGACAGGAGCGCGGCGCAGCGGTGGTGGAGCTGGCCCGGGCGCTTGGCTTACGCAGCAAGGAGGCCTCGCTGATCGACGCCCGAGGCGCGCTGCGGCAGGTGCTCAGTCAGCCCCCGGACCAGCGCAGCGTATCGATCATCAGCGGCACCAAGGGTGGCCGGGCGCGCACTATCCCTGTCACGTCACAACAGCAAATCGAGGCACTGACCAGGGCTGCTGATGCCCAGGACGGTGCCCGGAGCCTTGTTCCACCGGAACAGAGCTGGCGGGAATGGCAAGAGGGCGGCTTGCGCAATGCCCGGGAGGCACTCCAAGCCGCGGGTGTCGGGCGCATTCACGAGCTGCGGGCCGCCTACGCTGCCGAGCGGTACCAGCAGATCACCGGCCACTTGCCGCCGATGCTTGGCGGCCTGGCCAGCCGGGAGGATGATCGGGCGGCACGTCTGACGATCGCGGAGGAACTGGGCCACAGTCGCGTGGCGATCATGACGGCTTATATCGGGAGGTCGGCATGAGACTGCCAGCAGAAGTCCGGCACCGGCTCAACCTCCACGCCCGCAAGGGCAGCAAGGCGGCCAGGCGTCGGCAGGTGAAGCGCGCGGAGGCATTCGCGACGTGGTGCGGCTGCGATCCCCGCCAGGTAGGCAAGGCGCACGTCTACGCCTACTTCAGGGCCCATGACCTGGCACCCACCACCGCGCGTGACCATTGGTATGCGGTGCGGCTTCTGTGGCAGGCGACGGGCAGGCATGGCGATCCCCCGAAACCGCCACAGGTGCCGTGAGGCAGCAGCCCCTCTACTGCCTTAAAAACTATTTTAATAAGTAGAGCCTGGCCGGCTGCGAGATTGACCTTTTTGGCAAGCGTCACCCCCTCTTTGGGCACTCTCAGGCGGCCGGAAAAGGTGATAATCACGACTTCTGTAAGTCTTTGATTTTATTGATATGAAAAATTCAAGATAAGGCGAATTCTCTTTGAATATGTAGGTAGCAAATTCGTGCGTACGAATTATTTAAAATAATATGGGTTATGAGGGGCTGCTAAATGCGGATAGACCCCTTGCGAAACAGAGTCTATAAAATAGGATTTTACCTATAATTATTTGATTTTAAAATATTTTTATATCAGCTTCATACGTGCCAAAAAAAAACCCACCGCTAGGTGGGTTTTTTTTTTGGCACGTATGAAGCTGAACTCCGCTGTGTTTCAAACAGCAGTGCTCATCTGCTTTCAAGAGGCATTACGATCCGGCAGTTCAGATGCTGTAAACTGGTCATCGTTGCTAGTTGAGTAATGCAATTCAGAGCTAGGCTCGATGACAGCGTTTTTGGCAGCGTCGCCGTTCACAAGCGTCAAATCAGCAGGGGCAATGCGCAAATTTTCGGTACTGTAGTTTGCAGAAGTGCTTGCATGAACGATTTCATTAAGCTCACCAGAACCCTGTTCTGCTAGAGCAGCAGTAGACGTTAATGTGATGGCGATGGCAGAAATAAGGGTAACTTTTTTCATGATTAATACTCTCTTTAATTTACGGATCCAATGATCAGATCGTTATGACCTGCACGCTCTGCTGCGGCTGGGCCAGACGCCTGCGAACGTCATCAGGGACGTCAAGTTGGTTAAAAATCCCGTTCAGGTGACCGTTGTCACCGAAGGCTTGGGCGTTGGAATGACTCATGGTTGTGACTCCTTATCGAACCCGCAAAAGTGTTTTGCGATGTCTTATGATTCAGCTTTCCATTGAAAGTGGGTTGTGCGATCGTCCGTTACGTGTTGATTGGTGAGCGTGTAAGTTGCACAAGATTCCCCGCGATCCGTGTTGCTAATGTCTTGGCGCGGTCTGCGCTCGGCCCTGCGAAATCTTCGTTCACGGTCTCCCGAAACAGCTTCAGCCAGCGTTCGAAGTCATCAATCTGCAAAGGGTGTCGCGCGTGCAACGCCAAGTGGCGGGCGACCATGTTGCGCCGGTAGCCGTCGCGTTCGCCGAGCAGCAGCTTGCACCAGTAGGCGCGGATGTGCGGCAAGTGCGTTTCGAGCTCGATATCTGCCACGTCCACGAACAGCGTGCGCAGGCGATCATCAGCCAGGACCTTCCGGTAGAAGGCATCCAGCAACTCGGCGATGGCCTCGGGCGTGTCGAGATCGCGCGGGGTTGAGTGCATGGCGGTGCTCCTGGCTAAACGGTGATGTACTCGGTAGCTGGCGAGCGTGGGTGTTTGCGCGACTTACGGTTGTGACTCCTTCTCAGACGGGGTATCGCAGCAAGCATCGTACTGCCTCTTGCGCCATAGCGCGTAGACGGTCAGGCCGATGAAAATGGCCAGGGCCGGCAGCAAGACGTAATCCAGATAACCGGTCAGTGCGATACCCACGATTACCCAGTAGTCCCCGAGAAAAACGCCGGCACCCGTTCCGGTCAGCACGATGGCAAGAATCGGCAAATGACAGGGGCAACTCAGCACCGCCAATACCCCCCACAGGTAACCGGTGAGCGGCCTGGATACCTCGGCCGGTTCGCGCGCCTTATCAGTCATGTCCACGTGCCGCCTTGGTTAGTACTTGGGTGCAGCGATTCAGCGCGGCTCTTTTAACACCAATCGTGTGTTGTATTTGCCGTTCGACGGCTCGGCACTGCCGTTCATCTCCGCTATCCAGCGCCTGTATAAACTCGGTAATCTCGGGTAGACCGAGACCGGCTTCACGACAGGAGCAGATTAACTTCAGCCGTTCCAGGCAGCTGTCATCGAATAAGCGAAAACCAGCTTGGGTAGTACTACAGGCGTACACCAATCGCATATCCAGATAAGTCCGGATCTGATGCACAGACAGGCCACAGAGACGGGCCGCCTCGGAAATGAAGTAGCCTTCTGTTTGTGGCCCCGGCCCACGTTCAAGGCTGGGTTTTACCATTCGAGTGTTTACCGTCATGCTAGTGGCTTCTTGCCCTGTCGAGTATAAGGTGCGCAATCCGCTGACCCAGTTCGAAACCTTCCTGAACACTCACCATGTGCACATGCATTTTATCCCGCCCCCAGGCCTCCCCGGCCTGCCGTGAAGCAAAGAAATGGACGTCGCAACAAAACGCACTTCGAATGTCTCCCGCTGCGGCCACCGAGACTAAAGAGACGACCGCGTCCTCCGGCTCAAGCGAAACCACTCCCTGTGGCGTAACCGTCAAGGTGACCGGGTTGTTCGTCTGCGGGCAACGCGATTGCACCTGCGCCCGTTCGCCGATGACAGCTGGAAACATCAAGGCATCCAGTGCACACCAGGTATAAAGTGGCCGATCGTTGACAACAAATGCATGCGGGGTTTCTCGCAGTGTGATGCCGGAGCCGATCAGCCGTCCCTGGCCGTCGTACTCGATGGTCCCGCAGGGCAGTTTTTCCAGCACCAACTCTGCCTCATCAGTCGTCCAGTTGAGCGACTTCGCGAGCCGCTCAACAGTGACCGGTTGTCCCAGGGCAAGCTCGCGCAACAGCGTCACATGAAGCGCGGCTTCCCTTTCGCCGGTCAGACCCAGCCGTTCCACGATCTCATCCATGTTATACATTGGCGGCACCGTCTTATCCCGCACAGCACGACAATTGCTTCACGTCCTTGGTGAAGGTTTGGGCACAGAGCTTGAGCCCCTCCACCATGGTCAGGTACGGGAACAGCTCATCGGCAATGTCGTTCACGGTCATACGCGCACGCAGCGCCATGACGGCCGTCTGGATCAGCTCACCGGCTTCGCCCGCGACGGACTGGACACCCAGCAATCGTCCGCTGCCACGCTCAGCGACCATCTTGATGAAGCCCCCGGCATCGAAGTTAACCAGGGCCCGGGGCACGTTATCGAGGGTCAGGGTGCGGCTGTCGGTGTCGTATCCCTGAGCCTGGGCCTCCGCCTCGGACAGACCGACGGTGGCCACTTGTGGATCGGTAAAGATCACCTCGGGCATGGCGCTGAGGTCGAGGCTGGCGTCACCGCCGGTCATATTGATGGCGGCCCGGCTACCACCGGCGGCGGCCACGTAGACAAACTGGGGCTGGTCGGTGCAATCGCCCGCGGCATAGATGCCCGACGCAGTGGTTTGGAGATGTTTGTCAATCTGGATCGCACCGCCCTCGGTGGCAACGCCGATGGCCTCCAGGTTGAGGTTTTCGGTATTGGGTGTGCGACCACTGGCGACCAGCAGTTGCTCTGCCTGTATCGTGCCGGCGTTGGTCTGCATGGTAAACAGCTGACCGTCGTGGCTCACTTCGCTGGCCTGGGTCTGCTTGAGCACCTCGATGCCCTCACGACGGAAGGCCGCTTCCACGGCTTCACCCACCGCCGGATCTTCCTGTGACAGCACCCGGCTGCGGGCCAGAACCGTGACCTGGCTGCCGAGGCGTGCAAAGGCCTGCGCCAGTTCGATGGCCACCACCGAGGCACCGATTACGACGAGGCGCTCGGGAATGTGATCCAGTTCCAGCGCACTGGTGGAGGTGAGATAGGGAGTTTCGGACAGCCCCGGAACGGGTGGTTCGGCGGGTCTTGCGCCCGTGCCGATAAAGGCCCGGTCAAAGCTCACCGTCTGTTCGCCGCCGGCGTTGAGCGTCACCGTCAGCGTGCGCTCGTCCACGAACCGCGCCTCGCCCTTGAGGACGGTAATCGCGGCATTGTCATTGAGAATATTCTGGTACTTGGACTCGCGCAGTTCCTCCACTCGTCCCTGTTGCTGAGCAAGCAGCGCCGGACGATTCACCACCGGCGCCTGGGCGCTCAGGCCGTCATCAAACGGGCTTTCCTGGCGAAGGTGGGCGATGTGAGCCGCCCGAATCATGATTTTAGAGGGCACACAGCCAATGTTGACGCAGGTTCCGCCAATGGTGCCGCGTTCGATCAGTGTCACCCGGGCACCGCGTTCAGTCGCCTTCAGGGCGGCAGCCATGGCACTACCGCCGCTGCCAATCACAGCAATGTGCAGGTTGTCGTCACTCATAAATGTTACTCCTTAGTTGATGGACTATCGCAGCAGGCGTCGTGTTTCTTCTTGCGCCAGACGGCATAACAGGTCAGGCCAATAAATAAGACCAGTGCGGGCAACAGCACGTAGTCGAGATAACCGGTCAGGGCAGCCAGGCCTAACGTTCCTAGCAAAACCACCAGTATCGGCGTGAAACAGCGCGACCAGCACGGTGCAAATGATGCTCACCCGCAACAAGGTTTGGGGTTCGCATGGTTACTCCTGTTTCGCCTGGGGCTGTTTCAACGTGGACGGGTAACCCGCGTTAGTCGTGGCTTGAGTCAGCGCCTCAACGGAGGTTTTCTCATCGTCGTAGGTAACCGTCGCATCACGTTCCTCATATCGGACATCCACAGCGCTCACGCCGTCGACCCGCTTTAGGGCAGCTTTAACCGTAATCGGGCAGGCCGAACAGGTCATGCCTGGAACGGACAAGGTCACCGTTTGTTGCGCAGCCAGGGCAGGCAGGCTGAACAGCGTAAACAGTACGGCAGCAATCAGGGACTTTTTCATGGTGTAGTGCCTCTCAGTCA
>Ga0208553_1000191_pt1 | contig 24383 bp, 20 predicted proteins | sample 6_EtaG_FD_184079 | JGI IMG/M metagenome (GOLD analysis project Ga0208553, IMG submission 184079) | Marine viral communities from the Subarctic Pacific Ocean - 6_ETSP_OMZ_AT15160 metaG (SPAdes) (version 2) | ecosystem: Environmental > Aquatic > Marine > Oceanic | place: Pacific Ocean | collected...
ATAAAAACTTACCTATTAATTGGAAACTAATAGCAGCTGGTCTTGCAGCAACAACAGGAGGTGGCGGTGAGACTTTTGGTGAAACAGGTACTCGTATGATGCAAGCATATCACGGAGAAGAAGTAGCTCAAGCCGGAGCTAGACAAGCTGAAGCAGATGTTATAGCAAAATTAGCACAAGCTAGAGGATTTGATGCAGCTAGTATGTCTCCTTTATTCACTTTGATGGCAGCTATGGAAAAATCTAAATCAGAAGCTCAAGAAAAAGTATTAGATAGAAGATTAAAAACAAACTTAGGAGTTTTAGACTATTTTGGATCGGAAGTATCTCCATTTACATCTCCTGAAATAGGAGCAGCTAATGTTCAAAAAGGTGCTACTTTAGCAGATCTTCTTCTTAATCAAAGTGACTTAAGATATCAATTAGGACAGACTAGAAATCCCACTCCCCCCTACACAGCAACACGTAAACCATAATAAGATAATTAATCATGGCTACATACTCGCTTGATTTTAATGATGGTAAAGAACCAACTGACGTAGACGTTCCTGAAGAATTTTCAACAACACAGGAAGATGCTGAGTCATGGATTAATAGTAATTATATGCCTTATCGGGATGCTGGATTAGCAGTAGCCGAAGAAGACCCCGACCACCCACTATCAGGATTACCTGATTGGGCGGCGCGGGGTTTTTATCGTTTGGCACAGGGCGCTAACATATGGCAGTTACGTCTTGGTTTAGATAATAAAGAAAACGCTGCAGAAGATATAGGACAATATACAGAATTTATTAAAAAGCTTCCATATGATCAGGAGAGTATAGATTTTATGGCTAATATTTCCAAAGCAAATGATGAAAAAGATATTTGGAAATCTTTAGGATTATATTGGGATGCTGTAGCAGCTAAAGGTGGTCTTGGAGCTTTAACAGAAATTGTTGGAGAATCTTTTGCTATGTATACTCCAACGTTAGTAGGTGCTATTGGAACTTCTTTAACTCCTGCTGGTAAAATAGGTGGTGCGATTGTTACAGGATTAGGAAGTCTTGGTATTGAATTTGGAGATGTAACTGTTCAGTCAATAGATAAGTTTCTTAGAGAAAAAAGAGGCACAGACATTACTGATAATAAAGCTGTTATAGATATCTTTAGTAATGAAAAACAGATGGAAGAGTTTACTGATTTTGCTCTTAAGCGTGGTGCTCCAATAGGATTAGCGGATGCTGCATCTTTTGGTCTAGCTGGTAAATTATTTTCTGCTGTTAACAGATCTATTAATATGGGTGAACGAGCACTTAAAGCAGGTACAGAAGGAGCAAAACAATATAGCAGATTAGCAAAAACAGGAATGTTAGGTGCAGCAGCTGCTACTGAAACTATGGCTATCCAACCATTTATGGGTGGTTTAGGTGAGTATGCTGCACAGGTTGTAGCTGAAGAGGATAGAAGATGGGGTGATGTATTTGTAGAAGCAAGTGCTGAAATTATTCCGGGTGCTTTTGAAACTATGCTTGGTGTTGCAGTTATAAATGAAGAACAACGGAAAATCTCAGGTGAAAAAATAGAAGAGGAATTTCTTGATCTTAAAGATTCTAATACTTTAATTGCAGATGCAATAATAGATGATATAGATAAAACATCAGAAAAAGATGAACCTAATAAAATATTTACTATGTTAGCAAATCCAACTAAATTACAAAAAATATATTTTACACATTTAGCAGATTCTATAGGAAGAAGTTCTATTTTAGCAGGAGAACCAATCACACCAGAGAGTATACAAAGAGGATCTGGTTTTAAAAATAAACAAACTGCAAGAATTGTAATGGATAATCTAGTTACTACTGGAGATGTAGTTGCTACGCCTGAAGGTACATATGTTTTTACTGAACAAGCTGAAAAGAAATATAATGAAGCTCCTATAAAGAGTAATAATAAACAGAGGAAAGCACTTAGAAGACTTGCTACCCCACTACTAGAAGCAGCAGCACCTGCTCGTTATGTAATAATGAGAGAATCACCAACTGGATATTCAGTTGCAAGTAAAAATGGTGCAAGATTAGCTTATCCTACAAGAAAAGAAGCTGTAGCTCAAAAGAATAGTTTATTAAATAAAGATAAAGACACAGCAAAGAAACAAAAACAGAAACAGAAAAATAAATATAGTGTTGTAAAACTTGAAAAAGGTAGAGATATACATCTTCCTACTGGAACAGTTGTAGCTCCTTCTGCTACATTACAAACTTTACTTAAGTCTGCACCAGATATAAAAAATCCTGAAGAATGGAGAACTGTACCAAACTCAAATGAATTAGGTGAAAAGATAATGCTGCCAACAGATGTAACTGGTGGTGGTTGGTTTAAATTTAGATATAATACAGAAACTGGTGAGCCAGAATATCAGTTCTTATCTCAAAATATTCCTTTACAAGCTGCATTAGTAGAGACATTAACTCCAGAACAAACAAACACTTATAATGGAAACGCTCCAACAAAGAATGCTTTAATCAATTTGAATAGCGCATCACTTGATGAAAATTTATCAACCTATTTTAATCCTTTGTTTCTCCATAACGAAAGTGATAAAAACTTTTTTCAAAATATGATAAATAAATATAAGTTAGATCCACAAGCGTTGAAAGATGAAAGTAATCAGGTAGCAGCAGTTTTACAATATATAGATAGAATGAGTGCTAGAGCTGTAGAACGAGTGGTAGAAGAAAAAGAATTATTAGAAAGGGAAGGTGGTGAAGAAACTACGTTTTATAAAGACAAAAACGATGATATTGGTTTTATAGTAAATGAAGAGATTCTAGAGGAATTAGCTAAAACTGAATTAGCAAAAACTGAAGGTACTTTTGAATCAGTCCCTACCTATAAGAATCCTAACACTGGACAACAGTGGGTAAAGATAATAAATAAAGATACAGGTGATGAATATCTAGATAAAGAAAGGTGGGAACGGGCTAAAAAAGATGAGATAAAATTAACAAAAACGGGAAATCTTTTAGATTGGCCTGTAAATACTAATGGAAAACCTCTTACTCCAATACAGGCACAAGCAGCAATTGATTCCGGTACAGCTAAGTTAAGACCAGTAACTTCTGAACGTGGAATTGTAGAGGGTAAAGAACTTGCTATTGGTGGAGATGAGTTACCAATCATAGATTATTATCTTAAACAGATTAAAAACCTTAAATTAGGATCTGCCGGATCAAACTCACTTGCAAGTATATTAAGAGAATTTGAAGCATTTGTATTAAGTAAAGGGGAGACGTTTGGTAATGCACCAAATAGACTTTATCATGAAGGAGTTGGTAGAAATAAAGAAAGATCCCAAATAAATACTGAAACTTTAACAGAATATTTTACAGATCTTGAAAATCGTTTACAGGATAATCAAACACTAAGAAATAAATTCTTTGCTTTAGGAGAGTTTATAGATTGGCTTAGAGAAAGTACTATTCTTGATCCTAATGTAGCAAATCCGATGAGTCAGGTTTCAGAACCTCCAAGAGGAGATAAATTAGACCCAATAGTAGCTCCTACACCATCAACGTGGAAAATATATGAAGAAGTAAGCACAGAACGGGCAGAAGAATATAGAAAAAAATATTACGATAAAGTTAAAAACAATATTGAAGCTAAGATGCAAAAGGGTGACTTTATAAATGATGGAATACTTAAAAAAAATGAAGCTGGTGAAAAAATAACGTTAGCAGATTTAACACCTGCACAAAAAAATATAATAGAAACTAGATTTAGAGAAGGTCAAGAAGCGTGGGGAAAACCCGGTGCTTCTGATGACAAATGGTTAGCAAATAAAGAACGAAAAGAATGGTCGGCAGCTGTTCGTAGTGATGTTATGTTGAAACTTCAGTATAGGGCTGCATTACGTGCTGGAGAAGTGGTATCACTTTATTGGAAACCAACTGTATGGACTAAAAAGAGTGGAAAGAAAGTAACAGACCTTAAAATAGCTGGATTAGAAACAGCGATAAATAACGGTGAAGAATATATGAGAATGTATCAACCAAAACAAGATACTTTTAAAGATTTTTTCCTAACACAAGATGTTAAAAATATTATTGAATTGTGGGTAGCCGGTACTTCAGAAAATGTACTTCCAACAGGAGGTCTAATGATATCTCCGAGAGATAGTTCAATACTTGATGTAGAGAGAAAAAAGGATTTAACACCTGAAGTAAAAGAAAATAATCTTAAGTTTTTATTTCCATCAACTCAGCATAAAAAGAAAACTACAAGTGCGGCTGGAATAACTAGAGAAGGTGGTCATGTTGCAGAAGAAACTTATCAAAGAGCTTGGAAAGGTGTTCGTTCAGCAAAAAGACAGGATGAACTAGAACCTATTTTAGATAGTCTTTGGGGAAGATTTACTAAAAGAATGATAGCTAAAAATCTACCAGCACCAGACATGAAAGATTTTCATTCTCATATGGCAAGACATGCTCGTTTAACACATGTTATGAATACTGGTAGAGTTACTATACAACAACTTATAGGACTAAGTGGTCATGGTGGGATTAGTGGTGTTCAACCTTATATTAAAGGGATAGATAGAAAGAGAGTATTTGCTACTTTAAAGGAAATAGATCGAGCTAAAATAGCGGAGACATTTGATGAAGAAATAGCAGTAGGAAAAGCAGTAGGAGAAACAGAAAGATTTACTGAAGAACAAATTAAAGAGCAAATAAAAGAATCCTTACAAGAGTATGCTATGAGATTAGAAATGGTTTTAGGTTCGGATACAGTTAAAGCAATGAACTTAATTGATAATAATGAAGTTCCTGAAAATGTAGCTCGTATGAAATATAATGAATATATGGATTCTAAACGGGGGTACGGAGATTTAATAGTAATACATAAATTTCCTACCAATCCACTTGAAATGGGTATGGATCCACATTTACTTGGACAAGTAAACAGAATTATGAGAGACAAGAATGTAAGTATGCCTGAAGCTTTTAAAGAAGTAAATGAAACATCTCTCACCAATAATATAGCAGAAGCTACAGACTCTGCTACTGAAGAAGCTGAAGGACCACCCAAAGAACCTCCTAAAGAACCACCCAAAGAACCTCCTAAAGGACCATCGGGTTTTGGTAGAAAAAGAAAACGTGCTGCTCCTGCTGTCGCTAAAACTATTCCTGCAGCTGTTGAAGAAAGATCACTGGAAGATATTTTCTTTGATGAGGAAGGTAGAGAAGAGGGTAGAAGAAGTGAGGGAGAAGATTCAACCGCTGATTTAAATACAATAAATAATATTGATTCAAGAATTAGTAGACCAGAATATATAGATCCTAACAGTATGAAAACTGATTTGGAAAGTATAGATGATGAACTACTTGACAATCCTGCCATAAGATTCTTGACAGAAGCAGGTATGATAGATATACATGACGGTAAAAAACGTGCAGAAATAATGGAGGCATATAAAAGAAAAATTCAAGATATTGAAGTAGGAAAAACAGGAAGCATAGCAAGACTTTTTTTCCTTTTAGGTAGATGGCTTTGGCATCCTACATCATTCATGCAAATGCATCCTGCATCAGTACCTGCTTTAACATTACTAGAACATTCACGTAGGATGCGTGAGGCTATTCAAGAATTTATATTAAGAGATTCACATAATTATTATAATAGGTTAACTCATGAACAAAGACATAAGATTAGTAATGTTTCAGTAATTCTAAATAAGCTTTATCCTTTTACTAACACAGATCCTAATTACATACAATTAGAAAGACTTGAAGATGGATCTGCAAGACTTGTATTACCTATAGCTCCTGCAACAGAACCAACTTCAAAGAAATATAAAGATAAAGATATAATACAACGAGTATCTGTATTCTCTCAAGAACATCTTGATCGTTTCTATAAAGTATTAGATGTTCAACCGGGTTCAATAATTGAATTAAGTCCTGAAGAACTTGTTGAATTTGATAACGTACAAGAAGCGTTTAAAAGAGGATATGAAACAATGGAGGGGGCGCTTCTGAAAAGTTCTGAACAGACTCATCCTTTATATGGAGAACTACGAATATCTGTAGATGATACAGTTGCATCATCTGTAAGTAAAGTTAGATACTCTGCTATTGAATATTTAAAAGATGTTAGTAATAGTGAAGAATTTATTAACGAAGGAATAAATAAAGCGATAGCTAATGAAGAAACAATGGATCTTGTTTACTTTGATGAGAATGATGAAATAATCGAAGAAAATATTATTATATTAAAAAACGTTGATCAATTTTATAAGCATCTTAATCAAATAATTGTAGAATTAGAAACTATGAATCAAGCTGGTGATGCGCCATCTAAAAAAATGATGGTAGAACTTGATCGACTGTCTTCAGTTATGGCTGGAATGCTAGATGTAGTAAGTGACACTATGAAAGAATCAGTGATAGCTAAGAAATTAAAGATAGCTTCATCACAACTTAAAACATTGATACATATAAGTCAGTCTCAACAGGTTAGAAATGCACATCGTTACTATGTTCCACAGTTGAGAAAAGGTAAATGGTTCTTTAACGTAATGAGAAAAGCTGATAACACATCAGTACATTATGAAACAAATACACCACAATGGGGGGATGCCCTTAAATCAGAAGGTGGTAAAGCTGAACTTGAAAAAAGACGTAATGAAATGTTACAAGAATATTCTTCAGACTTATATACTGTTACTCCTGTAAGAGAACGAACACAAGAACTAATTAAAAAAGAATTAAAACAAAGTGATCTACCACTTATTCATCAAATGGTTGTGGCTTTAGGCTATAAAGATGCAAAAGAAATTACAGGATTTGTAAATGAAATACAACAGGAACTAACTACAAAGAGTTTTGGAAGATATTTACGACCAAGAAAAAAAGGAAAATTAGGAGATAGAGGAGGAGTCGAAGGATATATAACACCTAATAATAGAGAAAATTATCTTGCTGATCAACTTGCTAAAATGGCAAGAACAACTGCTAACGCTGCTTCTAATATGATTTTTCATACACCAATCATGAAAGCTACAGAAGTATTAAGAAGTAAAGAAGGTGGTATACCGCTGGCAGAATATGTAGATAAACAACTGGAATATATTTATCGTGATGCCGACGCAGGAGCTATGGTTAAGTCTTTGGCATTTCATTGGGCTATTGGTTTTAATTTTAGTTCAGCTTTAGTGAATGCCTCTCAACCATTTATGACAACTATGCCAATATTAAAATCTATAATAGGATTTAATACTGGTGATAGTGCTATGATCGAAGTATTAAAAGGAATACAAGATGCTGCGACAATTGCTGATCCGTTTAACGCTGGTATAAATAGGTTAGGTTTTGATTTTTCGTCAAAAACATTACCAGATAGATTAAAAGGTGGTAGAATAACGCAAGATGAATGGGCCATGCTTCGTAACTTATATCGTAAAGGGATTATTCAAGCTATCATGAACATAGAACTTGGTTCTAATATAACAGAAAATATAGGAGCAATTGAATCAAGATTTACTTTTGGTCGTAACGGAACATTAGGACAGGTTGGGGCTAAAGTATTAACAGCCAGTGCTTTTGCATTTGCTTATGTTGAACAGATAAACCGTATCTCAGCAGCATTGGCTGCATATCGTTTAGCATCACGTTCTACAGATATGTTGAAGAAGTTTAGTGATTTTTCTCAAGTTACTGAATGGTCATTTGAAGAGATGACACCTGAGAATGCTGCAACTATGGTGGTATTAAAGTCTCAATTTTTAATTACTAAAGAAAATAGGCCACAATTATTTCAGCATCCTTTAATGAATGTAGCTACACAGTTTATGTCGTTTGTATTACAGTATATAGGTCTTTGGGCGCAATCACTTAGAATAATTATGGGTACTAAGGGAGGAGGAACTGAAGGTAAGACAGCTGAACAAAGAAAACTTGATAGACGTATAGGAAGTATTTTATTAGGAGGATTAGTTGTAACAACTTTCTTTGCAGGTGGTGCTATGGGTGCGCCGTGGATGGAGAATGTAAGAGTTATGTTAAAGGAATTAAGTAAGACAGCTAAATTAAATGGTTTTGATCTTGAGTTTGGTATGAGAGAAGCATTAGCTGAAATGGGATTTGGTGGAACTACCGTTGATATGATTACTCGTGGACCTGCAAGCCATATATTAGGTATAGATGTATCAAAACGGATAACAACATCAGAAGTAATTCCATATAATCTTATTACTGGTGATCTGGTAACTGCTTTTGGTCCTGCTGGTGCTTTATTATTTGACGGTATGAGAAGAGCAAAAGATGCTGCACAAGATATGAGACAAACAGGTATTGGTTTCAATGAACCATCTTTAAAATTTCTTTCTAGTTTTATTCCTATTGGAATAAGAAATGGGATGGAAGCTGCTCATAGTATGTATGATCCTAATTTACCAATCAGAACATTAAAAGGACGAGTGATTATGCCGAGTCAAGAAATCGGTAAATTAGAACATATGGCACGCTTCATTGGATTTACTCCTACTTCTTTACGTCAGAAACGTTTACAAAAACAGTATATAAATTTTCTTGAAGCAAGACCTAAAGCAAAGCAGGATTATTATTATAGTCAGATTTCTAAAGTTTTAGCAAGAAGAAATAAAGAACAGGCGGATGGTAATATTAAAGGTGTAGAATCTGCTAATGAAATGATAGAAAGTTTAATGGAAGATATTAGGGAAATAAATGCAGAAGCTATAGCAGATAAACGACCTGATGTATTTCTTAGAATGGGGAATGAAACTTTACGCAACAGGCTTATGGTTGAAATGTTTGGACAAACAGATCCGCGTGTTGCAATGGCATCTGCACGTAAACTTGTAAGAGGTTTTCTACATCCCGATTATTTAGAAAGGTTGGGATTATTATAAATAGTTTCTATTGTATATATACTAAAACTATTTTAAAGTATACACGTTGACATTAATATTTTTAACTACTATATAAGATATATAACATGACTACTCAGAAGAACCACATCTTTATAGGGTGGGACAACCGCGTAGCTCTATCATCTGTTGTTGCAAAGTACAGTATCTCACTCCATAACGATGATTGTTCTATCCAGTTCCTTAATCGCAGGAACTTACAAACCCAACATCTATATTACAGAAAGGCTTTCTTATCTGAAACCGGTCAATACTTTGACACACTAGATAGTAAGCCTTTTTCTACAGAGTTTTCTTTCTCACGTTTTCTTGTTCCGGAACTATGTAAACTCCAACAGAAGGAAGGGTGGGCCATGTTTGTAGATGGTGACTTTCTTTTTCTGGATGATGTGTCGAAATTATTTTCTTTGGTAGATAAGAAGTATGCTGTAATGTGTGTTAAGTTTAACTGGGTACCCCCAAAGGAAGAACGTTATAAACTTGATGGAATCATACAGACACGCTACAGTAAAAAGCTTTGGTCTTCGTTGATGTTGTTTAATCTACAGCATCCGGATGTTATGCGTCTTAATAAGACTGTCGTTAATGATTCGACGGGTTCGTTTCTTCATAAGTTCAGGTGGACCACCAAAGAAAATGTTGGAGGACTACCACCTGAATGGAACTACGTTCCGGATATAACCAGTAAGTCTATAGAGCCTAAAGCTATTCACTATACCAAAGGTGGACCGTGGTTTGAAGAATACCGGAACTGTCCGTATAGTGATATCTGGATAGAATACATGCATAAAATGCCTAAGAATTTTTTAACCAATAATTTATTGGATCAATGATAATGAATAAAGATTTCACAGTCGTAACATCCTTTGCTGTGCGTGATTGGGAAACGTATGGTAAAAGGTTTGTTGAAAGTTTCATAGAGTTCTGGCCTGAAACAATTAAGTTGCTTTGTTATTGTGACGGTTTCCCTATGCCGGAAGATGCCCCGCAGGTAGACAACATAGAATATATAGACCTGCTTGACAATCAAGATTTAATAGACTTCAAAGAAAGGAACAAACAATTCAATGGAACACTCCCACAAAAACCTTACAACTTCTACGAAGATGCCATCAAATTTTGTCACAAAGTATATGCACAAAACATGGCAGCTAATAAAGCCAAAACTGAATGGTTACTTTGGCTCGACGCCGACAGTGTTACCTACGAACCAGTTGGAGTTCAACTTCTCAAGAAAGTCTGTGATAGTGAATATGACATCGTTTATCTTGGTCGTAAAGACGCATATGCAACGTGTTCTTCATTTATAGGTTTCAATCTTAGTAGTAGTGTTACCCCTGTATTTATGGATGATTACGTTAATTACTACAACAGCGATGAGGTTTTAAAACTCAAGTGTTTCGCAGATAACTTCGTGTTTGATAGGGTGCGTATCATACATGAAGCACATGGTATGCGTTCTCTTGACCTGACACCTGACTGTACGATACTGGAAGCGTTTGATCTATGTGAACTCAGTAAAGCTATTATACATTTAAAGGGCAACAGGAAACGTACCAGTCGAGAAGTAAGAGTAACTGCCGCCAGATACCATGACCTGTTTAATACGGTTCAACATTATAAACGAAAGAATATTCTTGAGGTCGGTACATGGAATGGAGACACAGCTTGCGGTATGATTATGGCAGCTTTCCAGAACAGTGATGAAGTACACTACACAGGCATAGATCTATTTGAAGATGCTGATGAGGTTAGCGATAAGAAAGAATTTAATGTAAAAGCTCACTACTCTAAGAAAGCAGTTTCTTTAAAGCTTCAGGCGTTAGCTAAAGAATATGAATTAGAGGATAAGAAACTTACGTTCCATCTTATAAAAGGAGATTCAAAAGAGAAACTGAAGATCCTAAAGGATAAAAGCATGTGTGGGATGTATAATATTTTTCCCGATTTTGTTTTTATAGATGGTGGTCAATCAATAGAAACTGTCAAGAGCGATTTTAATCACTGCAAGAACATCCCTGTCATAGTTATGGATGATTATTATACTGAAGATGAATCAGGAGGTATACCAGAACCAGAGTATAGGGGCGTCAATGATATTTATAATGATGTGTTGGGAGGTACGAAGCGTACCGGTAAAAAGCAACGGATAATTATTCCTTCCAGTGATCGGGTTAAAGGTGGGGGGAATGTTAGTCTTGCGTTGATTGTAAATGATCCTAAGCTTCCAAAGTTACCTGATGTTAATAGAGTACCTGTACAGGTTAATCCAAGAGACTGTGTACCTTCAGATAACATACAGTTTAACGTCAAAGAAAATCTTAAACTCTTTAACAAACGTATGGTTGAAACCTGTCATTGGCATGACGGAAAGACTGTTATAGTTTCAGGTGGCCCTTCGTTCAAGAAGAAGAAGAATCTAAACAAGATTAAGAAGCTTCAGGATTCAGGTGCAAAGGTTGTTTGTGTTAAGCATTCACACAATCCTTTAATTGAGAACGGTATTATTCCGTGGGGTTGTGTCATTCTTGATCCGCGCCCATTCGACGGTGTATCAACACATGGTCACGTAAGAAAAGACTTACTTGAGGAACCACATCCTGAAACAAATTATATTATTGCAAGCATGACCAATCCTGAAGTAACCAAACACATCAAAACGAACAAAGGTAAACTACTTGGATGGCATGCATTTACTAACTCCCTGACAGACATGAAAGAACTTGAAGGAGTACAAATGATAACAGGTGGTACTTGTTCAGCCATGAGATCGGTTGGTGTTATGCATGTGTTGGGGTTCAGAGAGTTTCATATCTTTGGTATGGACTGTTGCTATGAGGGCACACCTAAAGATATAGAAGAAAAAGATTTGTATGGTAAAAAGAAATGGCTTAAGGTTGGTATCCTTAATGAGAAAACAAATAAAGAAACAACGTTCTATACTACCGGTGAATTACTGGCATTAGCTCAAGACTTTGAATCTCTTCTTGAGCGAGATCAGGAAGTTGATATGGATCTTTATGTGTACGGAGATGGTATGGTACCAACCATATTTAAGACATCTGACTATAAAATCAAACAGAGTTTCGACAAGAAATATACTTGACAATCTTTCATATTTGAGGTTTATTAGGTATATTATATAAATAAGGTTTATCTCTATAAAAAACCTGAGAGAAAAAAAATAACAGAAAAAAAAGGATATTTTATAAAATGGAAATGTTATTGAGTGTATGGGCATTGATACCTGAATGGGTACAGGCTCTATGTGGATTAGTGACAGCCGCGACGGCGGTGACTGCACTAACTCCCTCTAAAGCAGACGATACTATTATAAACTCGATTCTAAAAGTTCTCAATCTATTAGCTGGTAATTTCGGAAAGAATATCAACGCTGATGATGTCTAGTTTAATAGGGTTTGGTATTGCCTCACTGGTAATTGTGCTCATGTTTTGGGCCGTATTCCGGTGGGGTAAGACCTCACAAAAGAAGGAAGATCTAGATGAGACAGTCGAAATTAAAGACAAGCAGCTACGTACTCGCAAGCCTACTATGCGTGAGCTTGTTGACCGGTTGCGTAAGGGGGGTTTTTAATACCTGCCCACCTGTTGTTGTTTATACCCACGAACAACAGAAGAAAGCTGCGACTGAACTGGGACAACTTGAAACAGATTCAGCGGTTCTGGACATGATGCTTGATTATGCAAAGCTTCGTGAACAATTGGGGTATTGTATATCAGATTAAAAGGTATTATTGTGTATTCGTAGTTTTATTTTAAAGGAGAGAAAAAGCTATGAATAAAGACGTAATGCCTATTTTTATTGGTTGGGATCCTAACGAGATCGCAGCCTATAATGTGTTGGCTCACTCTATTAACGCTAGAGCCAGCCGTCCGGTATCCATTACGCCACTGATGTTATCTCAGCTTGGAGGACTTATGTGGCGTGATAGAAACCTACTTCAATCCACACAGTTCTCGTTCTCTAGATTCCTGACCCCATACCTTAATGATTATAAGGGTTGGGCTTTGTTTATGGATTGTGATATGCTGGTGCTTGATGATATGGCTAACCTGTTTGATCTATGTGATGACAGGTATGCAGTCATGGTAGTCAAACACGATCATGATCCAGAAGAGAAGGTTAAATTTCTTGGTGCTACACAGACCAAGTACGAGAAGAAAAACTGGTCAAGTGTTGTGTTGTATAACTGTAATAAATGCACAGCACTGACACCTGAATACGTTAATACAGCAACAGGTCTTGATCTTCATCAGTTTAAATGGTTAGGTGACGATAATCTTATCGGAGAGATCCCACACAAATGGAATCATCTGGTAGGTTATGATCAGAGTGTAGATGTATCAGAGATATCTAACATTCACTGGACTATTGGTGGACCTTACTTTGATGAGTATGCCGGTTGCGACTATTCTGATGTATGGGTAGATGAACGACAGGATATGTTGTTTGCTACTGACGGAAGAAAATCTGAATATCTTAAATTAGCAGGTGGAACACATGCTTAAAAAAATACTAACGACGTTACTTATTGTACCTATGTTTATGATTGCTGCGTGTAATCACGATGATAATGATAAAAAACAACCAAAGATTCCCATAGATCCTGTGATTTATCCTGAAGAGGTTGTGCAGCCAAAGATTCCTATAGATCCTGTGGTTATTACTGTAGATCCTGTGAATATTATTCCCATAGATCCTGTGGTTTATCCAGAGGAGATTGTGCGGCTAAATATTCCTATAGATCCTGTGATTTATCCTGAAGATTAGGAACAAGATTTAGAACCAGTCTCTGTATCGAAGAAACACGCATTACCTCCATTGGATTCTTCTTTAGTGGCTGGTTCTATTTTGTTTAGAATACCATATCGTTTTCCTGCAATGCGGAAGGTGGTAACACCCTTTAGTTTACCCTTCCATGCTTTCTTATAGATCTCTTTAAACTCCTCAAACGTAACCCCATCCCCCACATTAATTGTCTTTGATATAGCACTGTCTATGAACGGTTGTGCTGCTATCTGCGTGGATAGGTGAGCATCTGTATCAAGATCATCTACAGTCTCTCCTCTTATGTCGTACCTGTTATAGACATAATCCTTAAGATTAACTATGGTTGGTCCGTTCTTTGTTATTAAGGTTCGGTTTACTTCTAGTGCGAACACGGGTTCAAGCCCACTAGAGATGTTGTCTGCACAAAAACTTATGGTACCAGTAGGAGCTATGGATGTTAGGTGGCTGTTCCTTAATCCATTTGTCTTTATCTTATTCTTTAACTCTTGCGGTAGTCTCTGAACGAATGAACTACTCTCAAGATATTTATCCTTATCGAATAAAGGAAACGAACCCTTCTCTTTGGCTAGATCAGAACTTGCTTCGTAAGCTGAGTGACAGATGATACCCAACACTCTTCGTACAAATCTAAGAGCTTCAGGACTACCATACTTTAATCCAAGAAGAGTAAGGGTGTTACCGAGAGCTGTGATACCAAGACCCATACGACGTTTGTCTTTAGCTTCCGACTCCTGTTGGTCAAGTGGATAGTTGGTACGGTCTATGATGTTATCCATAGCCCTCACAACAGGTTCAACATCTTCCTTTAGTCTGTCATAAAGAAAGGTACCTTCGTCCATGTACTGTACAAGATTAAAACTACCCAACAGACACGCACCGTAAGGGGGTAGAGGCTGCTCACCACACGGGTTAGTAGATTCTATATGCTCACAATAATTTAGGGGGTTGTCTTGGTTAATACGATCTATGAACAGGACACCGGGTTCAGCCCAATCCCAATTGGCTCTCATTATTTCATCCCACAGAGCCACCGAATTAATTTCGTTATAGACCCTATCATTAAATCGTAACTGGAATGGCTTGTCCCTTACGACACAATCCATGAACTCATCAGTAATACCTATAGAGATATTAAAGTTGGTTAGTTCGTTGGTGTTTTGTTTTGATCGAATGAATGTTTCTATATCCGGATGGTCTACCCTCAAGACACCCATCATCGCGCCGCGTCTGTGCCCCGCTGAAACAATTGTACGACAAATCGCATCATAGATGTGCATAAATGAAACAGGACCGCTGGCAGAAGAATCAAGAGAAACAATACGATCCCCCATAGGACGGATACGATTAAAATCATAACCAATTCCACCACCTCTACGCATTGTTTCAGCAGCTTCAGTAGCTTTTGCCATGATACTTTCCATGCTATCTTCAATGATGCCAGATACAAAACAATTAAACGAAGTAACATCGCGTGGACTCCCCATAGCTGATTGGATTCTACCAGCTGGCATGAATCTCATATTCAGAAAAATATCTTTGAGTTGTTCAGAGTGTTCATCATTATCACACATCGCATATGTAATTCTATACATAGCTTCTTCAAATGACTCATTAGGTAAACGATATTTATCGGCATGTAGTTGTTCACAAACCGGCACAATTGGTCCATACATAATTTTTTATTCCAAACTTGTTGACTGATGTGGACTTCACCACTATTCTAGTAAAATTATAGCCGTAGGATCGCTCAGGACGCGCAACTCTACCAGTAGATGATGCAACATACCCGAAAAGGAGAGATGTTTCTGTACGGGGCTGTGAGGCCCGTCAGGAGGATTTAGTGTTTTTTGGATAGTGAAGCTCCATTAATAAGTGACAATAGTGGATTACTTTCCTAACATCATCTTCTCCACCCTTCTGATGGTGTCTTGTTATGTATTTAATTATGTTTCCTTCACACCAACCAAGATTATTCTTGACAATATATTCGATGGGCTGGATGCTCATCTCTTTATAATGGTTCCCACCTATCTGTTTATCTAAAGCTGTGTCAGATTGTTTTTCTTTTGTTAATGATGAAGGTTTTGGATACATAGGATCTTCAGAGTATTTCATTTTTTTTTAATCCCTTCTGTTCATCTCTAAATTTAATTCGTTGATCAAAACATTAATACGACGACGATGGAATGGAATATCTTTATTGATAATTTTCTTGACAATTCTACGAAGATAATTGTGATCGGTATCTACTAAGGTACATATCTGAGATAGATCATCAACATGTTCTTCGTTAAAGAACCAGTCAATAGCTTCCTCTCTATTCTTAGTAACATCTTTTGGTTCATTCTTTTTCTCTATTTGAGTTGCATCTAGTATAGCTTGGTAGATTACAGACAAGAACATAAGTTTCTCAGGACATGGCTGTGTATTCTTAGATAAGAATGTAGTTAAAGTACTACTTCCTATGCTGGTGATAGAAGAGTATATCTCGTTAGAAATAATATCCTTATTATATACTACGTATGTTTTCTTTTGTTCTTCTTGTTTTGTCATTCGTTCTAACTTTGTGTACTAATAATTTACATTTTGTAAGCAACTCATCCCTCTTAAGACGAGCTTCAAATAGGTCGTGGGTATGTAGAGATTTAATTTTCTCTCTTTGACCAATAATACCTCTAACATCGGGAGGCCAATCAAACCTAAAATAAAATGTCTGATATGAGAGATAAAGATGCCTATGTTCTATGTAAAAAGGAATCCTTCTTTTAACTGAAGGTATTATTATTTTTTTCTTCTCCTCATTCCACTGCTCTTCTTGATTTATTATCCTCATTAACTCTACAGCCCACGGAACACCTTTAGCAGCTTCTTTAATAATATTATTACAATCTACTTTTTTTTTCTTCGTTAACCATTCATCTGGTATTTTATTTTCAGCCCATTCAAAATCATGTTGATCACACCAAAATCCGTATGATGTTTTAGAGGTCTTGTTAAGTTTCTTATTAGCGTCCATAAAAACAAATCTTATATCAATAAGTGGGTGTTGTTCTTTGATAAGCTTGTGCTTAGTTCTATCACTTGGTTTAAAATATCCCTTAAACTCTATATAAAAACCATAGTCAACAAGATAAAAATCTGGTAAGTATGTCTTACTGATAACATACGGTATTCTATTTGGTTCATACTCAAATTTTATTTTAGCATCTGCTAAGACATTTGCAAATTCTTTTTCTGCTTTACTTCGGTAGGTCATCTAGGTTCTCTATCTTAATATTATAACAGTCGGCTCTGCATACGTAGCCCTCATCTCTTTCGCCCCTCTTCATAAAGGTAGCTTCCTCAAAGAACTTTTCCTTTTTCATCATACCTAGTATCCATACCTTAGAGAAGTTATCCATAACCCTAACAAAACCATAGTAATCACATGCTTGTTTAATATTAGAGGAAGCTACCGTACAATTATAATGAGGTAATGGTTTTACTGTGGTTCTTTTTGTCTTTACATCTACCTTAGATTTATCTTTAAGTACTATATCATAGTCATAGGTATGAACAAGTTTTCCTTTGACAACCGAATTAAACATAAGCTCTCCTACAAAACCAGCCAAACTTCCTTGTCCTTTGGTTATAGAATTATTTAATACACCTAATTCATCTGATAGTTTTCTAGCTTTATTGATAACCTTAGATGGAATCTCTAGTTCAATCATGACAACGATAACTCCTCAATATTTTTGTTTGGTTCACGCCCCACATGTGTAAGATAACGTTTACCGCTTTTATATTTAAATACTCTTATACCATTACCAGAGTTAGCATCTTCCCAACATTTCTTTTTGTAGTCACAATACATACACCCGATTCTAAGTTTCATGTTACCACTTTCACCATCTGGTTTAGCATCATAACAACGTTCTGGCGGGTGATCATTGTGTATTATCTCTTTAACTTCTGCAAGCCTCTTACTAAAATCTATCATCTCAAGTGAATCTACATTAAAGACATGCATATGTCCATTTACTTTATTCATCACAATAAAAGCAGCCTCATCTTCTCCATCAGCATAGCCAGATATCTGTGCTATATATCCAAACGGATCATCCTGATATAGTTTACCACTAACAAACTTATTGAACGAATGTGGTGATGCTGATTTAACATCTACCACAATACCATCAACCTTTCCATCCATATGTCCGGTAACACCATCAATGGTTTTTTCTTCTTGTTGGGAAGATACTTCATGACCAGCTGTCTTAATAAGTAGGAACACCAGCTGTTCAATCATGTGACCAAACATAAACTTGATACGTGTGGAGGCATGAAGCTCTTCAGCTTTATGTGGCATATTGTATTGGTACCATAGTTGTCGGTTAGGTTTACCAACACTGGAGAATCTAATAGCATCTTTAGATTTATGTTCTGATCTTACAAAATTATCACGTATAGAATCTAGTATGTTATCAGCAAATTCCTTAAGGTCATTTTCTGATGGCTGTATATTATTTGTAAAGACATCTTTAATATCATCTATTAATAAATCTAATTTACCCATGTTATTATTCATAAAAACCGGAGAGACTTCAGCTTTATGTTGCTGGATTATCCCCCCGGTTCTTATTCCTTTCATATGTTACTCAAACGGAATTTCTATAGCTTCAGTAGGAGTATTAGAAACAAATCCAGTTTCCTCTTCAAAATCATCTTTTGGAATGTATTCCACAAGATTTAGAACCTGAACTCCTTTAAGGATTCCTTTAATCCCACTACGTGCATTGTTTCCTAAAGTATAGGTCCATTCATATGGATAGTAAGCTACCTTTACAACCGAACCATTACCAATTAGTGTTCCAGACATATCATTTTTCTTTGCATCAATTAGTCGTGGTTTAGGTAATTCAGTACCATCTTGCATGAATTTATCTTTAGTAAACGTAACGAAAGTACCGCGATCATCATCTTTGTTCTTGACCGGGATACCTTCTTCTTCCATTAGAGCAACACCCTTCTTATCCAACGATAGATCAATAGACCAACGTGGTTTATCAGCATCGAACATATTGGTTGCTCTATCTAACTTAGCCCAATAGGCTTTTCCTTTAATTATAGACATAGTATTTTTCCTTTTTTATATATGTATATATTTATATTTATTAGTGGATATTTTTAGTGTGTATCACTCCAGCTTGATCCTATCTTGTAGTTGGAATCAAGTGGACAGTTTAATTGTAGTTCCTTCTCCGTCTGTTTCAAAGCCTCTTGTGTTATTATTCCAAGTTCTTCTGCTTGGTTTTTTCTAACCTCAAATTGAATCTCATCGTGTATGTTTGCTACTGGTAAAGCATCTATATTTTTACGATGAACTTCTTTCATAATTTGTATCAACCAATCCTTACAGATGATAGCCCCACCACCCTGAATGAGAACATTAAGTACCGAATGTAAACTCCTGATGTGAAGGTAACGTCCATCCAAAGCTCGTAGCTTCCTGTTCTTTCTAGCACAAACATCAACGCTTGTCAACAATTTTTGGAGAGCCGGTACATTTCCCAAGAATCTATCTCTTACTACCCTTGCTACTACCAGATCTTTGTTCAAGATCTTCGCTATTTTATAAGGACCAGCTCCATACATTAAGGCATATATAAAAGTCTTTGCTTGATCTCTAGTTGAAAGACCAGCAAGCTCTTGATTTATGGTGTGTACATCACCGTTTAAGATTTCATCTATATATTTTTGATCTTTCATATAGTGAGCAAGTACACGAAGCTCTAAGGAACTGGCATCACATCCCAATAAAACATAGTTGTTCTTATCTTCAACAGTCCAACAGTTTCTACAATCTTTTCCGAATGGGGAATGAACAGATGGTGTCTGTGCTACATTAGGATTGTTATGGCTACACCTTGTAGAAATAGTTCCTAATGTTCTAACTCTACCATGTATTCGTGAAGTACTAGGATCACAAAACTTAATCCATGACTTAATCTGTGCTGACCTCTTCTGTAACAAGAGATATTCTTTACATAGTTTTGCTTCAGGAATATCTTCTATACTATCTAGTACTACCTCATTAACTATAACGTTTCCCTTTACAGTAAAATCAGTAGGTATCCACCCTAAATTTTGTAGGTGTTTACCTATTTGTTGTCTTGAGTTAGGATTAAATGGTATCTCTTTTGTCTTTGTTTTAAGCTCAACTATAGTGGGAGGAAAAACTTCTTTTAATTGGTTACTTATTTTAATAGAAGCATCGGTTATCTTAGCCAACAATAGTGTGGCTGCAGGAAGATCAAAATAAAATCCGTTTTCCTCCTGTTTATCTATAAGATGTCTGAACAGATGTTCACGTTTTATACTATCTTCTGAGAACTTAGCGAGTTCTTTTTCATTTTCTGTTAGGTAGGTATATAATTTATGGGTAAGCTCTACATCATTCTGACAATATTCAACCAGTTCATTACTAAACACATCAAAATTATCCATCTCTGTCTTGGGATAATCTAGTCTTAAACCCCACATCTTTAATGAATGACCACCATCACGAACAGGGTTGGCTAGTTGAGACATGATTAGTGTATCTATAGTTCTGTTTATGGGGTGGGCATATCCAAGTAATTTCTTAATAACCCTAAGATCAAAACTAATAATGTTATGACCTATAAAGAATAAATCTTCTTTTTTACAGTAATCAATAAAAGAATCATAGTTATTGTTAGTAAATGTTAAAACCTTTCCAGAATCAAGTTCCTTACAGACAATACAATATATAGTAGTAGCATCTGGATAAAGATTATCGGTTTCTATATCTATAATAACTTTGTTATTCAAAGTCATCGCTCTGTGTCTCATCAAGACTAGCATCATTCATATCTAATTCAGTCAATCTTCCTGTATCTTTACTCCACTGTAATAATACAGCCGGACCAGACTCACCTGAGAAACGGTTCTTCAGAACTCTTATCATGGTTCTGTTTCTTTCTGTTTCATTTAATGCCTGTGTGTTTCGTTCAAGAGCATAGATCATATCAGGTAACTGAGCAAGACTATGACTACCCCTGAGTTGATTGAGGCTGATGTTTGCACCTTCCTCATGACCGGTACCTTGTGGTCTACTGAGGTGAGAAACAACAATCATATGAATCCCTAACTCCTGTACCAACACCCGAAGCTTGACCATGATATCATCAATAGCTTTACGTTCATTAAGGGTGTCATAAATGATCATGGATATATGATCAATAACTATGTACTTACAATCTAATCCTTTTACCATGTATCTGACTCTGGTCATGAGATTAGTAAGAGATGAGTTACCGAAGTGGTTCCAAAAAACTACCTGATTAAGATCGTTAAGAGCTTTAAGGGCTTTCTTCTTATCATCTACGGTCCAATCTTTATCACCGGGAGTATTAATATGAAATTTCTTAGAAGCTTCAACAGATAATATACCTAATCCTGTCTTGGTTACGTTCTCTTCAAGAAACAAACAACCAATATTGTTATCTGTCTTTTTAATTATATAGTGAACAAGCTCACGCATAACACTGGACTTACCTATACCACTACCTGCTGTAATAAGAACAAGCTCTCCCATTCTCATACCATAGGTGAGTTCGTTTAGTCCAGCCCACGGATAAGCAAGACTCTTAACTTCTTTATCTTCGAGTAAGAGATGAGCTATATCAGGGCCATATACAATTCCTTCAGGTGTATATGTCTTAGCATTCCAGAAATCCTTAACAAACTCTTGGGCTTGTCCTGCTTTGAGATACTCGTTGGCATCCTTTAAGGACATATACATTATCTTACAAGTACCGGGTTCAAGAAGATTAGCTACTTCTTTAGATGCTTTCTGGCCCTGCTCATCACTATCAAAACATAGAACGATGTTATCGAATGTATTGAGATAATCAAGGTTATATTTGATCTCATTAGCAGCAGAAGCAGAACCATTTCTTACGCTTAGTACGGGCCACTTACTTCCCAACATTTGGTAGGCAGATAAACAATCTATTTCACCTTCGGTTATGGTTATATATTTACCACCTTCCTTAAAGAACTTCTGTCCGAAGAGTTCTGTTTTCTTTTTATCTCCTTCAGAATAGAATGTTTTATCTTCAACTACTCTTACTTTATTTGATATATGTTTACCTTCTTTGTTGTAGTATGGATATAGATGAACCTCTTGGTTAGATCTATTTATTCCAACCTGAACATTATATTTCTTACATGTTTCAAGTTCAATATTTCTATCTGGTATTGATTGGTAGGTATATCTTTTCTGTGTCATTGGTTTATTACCACTGTCTGTTGATTTATGATATACGTGACAAGAAAAACAATAGGTGTTATCTGGATATATAGTTAATGCATCACTACTACCACAATCAGAACATGGTAGATGTGATTTAAGTGGTTCTTGTTCTATCATCGGAAAGATAATCCTCTAATAGCTGCTTCAAGATAAATAACACGTTCATTATATATATCTAAGTCTAAGCCTTTAATCAAGGGAGTAATACGAAAGGGAATAAAGGCAGGAAACACAACCATATCACCCGGTAACATATCTATCTTTGTTTCCATCCCATCTAGGTTTATTAATTCACAATTCCCACCAGAAGTATTCTCTGAATTGTCATTTAACTTACAGATACAAACTAGTTTCTTTTCCTTTTGATGTATACCTATTGGTTTAGGTTCATCACCATAATATCTAACCATGTTGTTCCAGTATTTATGGTGCATATCTCTGTTGTCTGTATCGTTATCTATTCTAAATATATTTATGTACTCTATACGATCTATATCAAAGTACCAATGATTGTTTTCATTTACTTCCTTAACTACTCTTTTAATTTCCTTACCCATATTTGATTTAGGTGGAAGACTATACAAAGACTTACCTGTAATCATACTATCTACAATAAGTTTGTTACGTTCCTTTTCATCAAGAAAGTTTTCATATAGGTACATTATTCTTTTCATTATAGTCAAGTCTTTCCTTTCATTCTTATTAGTTTCCCATTGAGGTTACTATCACTTATAGCTTGAACATTATTTTCTCCGTAAGCTACTAAACAAGATGGTGCATTGGCACTTTGACCTTGCTCTCCTGATACATAATAAAATTTAATTCTACCTTTGAAAAAAAATACCGCATCAGCTTTATCCCACACTTGTTCATGAAACCCTATAGTTTCTGTTCGTGCAAATATTAAAGTCATACCGTTACCATGATTAGATAATTTATCTAACCACTTAAATGTTTCTTTACCATAAGGGGGGTTACACCATACTCTACCGTACCATTTTTTAGTAAATCCATTATCAAGTTTATTATAATGTTTTTTTGCGGTATCCCAAGGTCTGTTGATTGGTGAACAAGGGTCTAAATCAAACTCACCTAATGACTTAATTATCTCAGGCGGAGTTAACCACTCATCATTATTATTAATATTAATATTAAAATCTTTACTCATTCTTTAACACCATTTAGTAAATATTCTTCTGATAGTAATACCTACTGTAAGGGATAACACAACAAAGATCAGTGTCATGTAGAAACTTTCCATGAATGTAGGTTCTCTAAATCCAAAGAAAGGTAACACTACAAAGTTAAGACCTACCGCACCAAAGAATGTTATTACCCTCTTTAATAACTCTTCTATGATTGATGTACTTAGTTTTTGCATACCAGAAATACCACTGTATTTATACATCGGTTGGACGATAATATTCTCGTATTCCTGTTTTTGGATTTACTCTGGTAGGAAGAGGTGTGTTCATAGACTTAATATATTTTTCACATTCAGCCTTAGCCTCTTCTTCTGTATCGTATGGTCCATATCTATCTACTATATATTCACTTCCACCCATCTCAGTCCATTGGGATGGATCAAAGTAATCATTAGCACTATCCCCCGGATAATGCATCATTCTATACGGAGCCATAAAAAACCATGTACCTTCTTCACTTGGATCAGATTCATGGTTACGAACTATACCTTTACATTCATCACCATTCCATAACCAAGACCATGAAGATTGATTAGTTTGTTCATCTTCTTTAAAATCATCTTTAGATGTATCTTTCATTATTCAATACCTTTAATTAAAAAAATATATTATTGATAAGAAATATATTATAAACACTAACACTACTAATCTGAGGCGGATCTTTTCATCAGGGTTATATAAGGGCCATCCATAATTATATTTCACATTTCAACGCCTTCCCGGTGGGCACACCTTCCAACACGCAGCGGGGACGCTACACGAAACGGCAACGTCGGTCAAGAAAAAAATTCTCTTGCATCACCTGTCGGGGTGTGCTAGGATGGAGCGGAAGGAAAGGGGGGGAGTTATTATAGATATATCTATAGATAGGATCTATAGATCTTGTCTTTAGAAGTATCTATAGATCCTATCTTTAGATAATATTTATAATAATAATCTTTAAAAACTAATCTAAAGATAAGATCTATAGATAGGATCTATAGATCTTGTCTTTAGAAGTATCTATAGATCCTATCTTTAGATAATATTTATAATAATAATCTTTAAAAACTAATCTAAAGATAAGATCTATAGATAGTATCTATAGATCTTGTCTTTAGAAGTATCTATAGATCC
>Ga0208553_1000193_pt1 | contig 24226 bp, 21 predicted proteins | sample 6_EtaG_FD_184079 | JGI IMG/M metagenome (GOLD analysis project Ga0208553, IMG submission 184079) | Marine viral communities from the Subarctic Pacific Ocean - 6_ETSP_OMZ_AT15160 metaG (SPAdes) (version 2) | ecosystem: Environmental > Aquatic > Marine > Oceanic | place: Pacific Ocean | collected...
AACTCCCGAAGATTACTAGCCAACTCTGTTCTCTTATTGTAATCCATATCACTTTCCTTTTCTCATATTTGCTAGAGCCACTTTGACCCTATCCATAAACGACACTTTCTTGTCACTCTTCAACGCAGCAATCAACGCAGCCCTACGCTCATCCTGCCGTGCCTTAACAATAGCATCATACATAGCCTGATAGTTACTCATATTCTGATACTTATCCACTACATACTCCTTCTTTCCATTAGTCACACCACCTCTTACAAAACCAACACAACACACATCCCAACACCCACACCCCAACCATCAAAGCCAACCAGTTTAAAGCCAACCCCTGAAACTCATTGATATTCACAACACATCTCCAATCTCCAACACCCTAGACTAATCGGGACAACATCCCGTCCCTTGCACTTCAGCAATAGCAGCATCTCCCCGCAGCCGGTGTAGTTCCGGCGAGGACAGATGCTTCCCTTTCTCCACCCCTTGGGTGGAAAGCATGACGACTCATGCTGATGCCAGCGCATTTCTGGTATCTGCATTAGTTGTCCTTTCTTCTGTGGACGCCGAAGGGCCGACCCCGAAGGGCCGACCCCAAGGTCGTTGGTTGTTAGAACTGAAGAGCCGCCTCGGTGGCAAGGTCCTTTGCGCCCTCGAACTCTTGGCGCTTGGCCTCACGGGCCTCTTCCTCAGCGTCGCTGAACTCCTCAACCGTTGAAGAGATGCAGGACGACACCTTGGCATAGTCGTTCAGCCAGTCCTGAGCGTCGGTCTTGCACTTCATCAGCGCAGTTACCCGATTGAAGACGATGGTCTTGGTTGGCTCGTCCGGCGGTATGAAGGTCCAGTTGGCAAGGATGCCGACCTTCTCACCTGATGGAGTTTCACCGGTCACGATGGAGTACCATTCAGGCATCCGGGGAATCCCTACCTTGTCGTCGTAGTCGATTTCGTATCGGACCCGACGGTTCGGTAGACGGAATGTCGGCATGGTGACATCCTCCATTGGTACGCCATCGGAGCGGACAAGCGGGATCGGGTACCTGTTGTGCCAAGCAAACTGACCCTTCCACTCAGGGTGACGGTCATTTGGACGTTGCCACGGTACCACCAGAACCGATTGGTAGGCAGCACCCCACGAGATCAGCCGGAAAGACGCAGCCTCGCCAACGGATGTCAGATCCAGAGCGTCTGAGAAGTCAGCGCACAGATCATCCAGAGGAATCTGGGCGTCGTATACACCAGACTCCTTTATTGCAGTACCGGCACGCTTGAACGTGCTGGCAACACGGGACTTGATGTTCATTTTTATCTCATTTCTGTTGTTGTTTATTGTTACTTGCACCTCGGAGGGACAGGTTCTTCCCATCCCTCCGAAGACTTTACAGGCCAAACTCAGCCACGTGCTTGTCGTGACAGTTGCAGTTGTCGGTAACGTGATGCCCCCATCGCAGGCCAAGCCAGTCGCCGTACTCGTTGTAGTCAAGGCCGTTCGGCGACCACTCTGCGTCCTCAGCGATGTCGTAGGCGATGCCGCAGAGGGGGCACTGGTGCAGAGTGTCGCCCCGCTCTCCGTCCTCGGTTTTCTCTTGCGCTGTGATCGTGTAACTTACAGCCATGTCATGCTCCGTTTCTCTTGTTAGTGAACAACACATCGGTTCGGCTGTGCCTCTCTCCGTCCGGGTCGGTCCAGAAGTAGACACGTTGGGTGCAAGCGCCGGTATGAACTTCCTTTCGGCACCAGCGGCATAGATGGAAGATGCGGCATCCGATGCATCGGCCATCGGAGTCTGGTTGGTGGTCGTTGGGGTCGTACATCTCAGTTTCCCTTTCGGTCGGTCTTGGGCCAACTGGGTCCGGAGTTATCGAACGCAGCCTCCTGAATCTCTTCAGCCGCCCGCATGTTGATCAAGAGGTCATAAACCTTGACATAAGGGAGGAGGATTTTCAGTTCGGGATCAACCTTGCGGATCAATGCCTCCAGTTGATCAGCAAGAGAACCGCTCATCATTTCTCGGTAATCGGTCATCAGTTTTCCTTTCAGTTTCGGTAGAGCCTGTCCTGCTCTACACCAAGTTCTGGGACCAACCCGACGGGCTTGTCTCGTAAAGTCAAGGGTGAGTAAACGATGAGTAAGTTTCTGCTGCATTCAGGACCCGAAACACGCAGTGTTTCGAAAGTTCATCCTTTCCCGCAACGTTCTTTGTTGCGGTCGAAAGGATGCACGTTTCCTGATGGCAGAAGGAAGTTATCAGAAATGTTCCCTTCCATTTCTGACCCGTAGGGCGAGGAGAGCACGGCCCTTGACTTTAGCCGTAAGGCGGCGAGATGCGAGACTAATGCGACACACCGCTCTTGTGTGGCGCATCGTTGAGCACCCGTCGGTAGGCTCCCAGCACTTGTGTGTAATAAACCGCCATGACCCAAACAGTGCAACGAGAGGGGCCAAGCAAACCACAAACCAGCAGAGCAATGCTAGATAGCCGAAGCGAAGCGTCACGGCTGAGAGCATTGAACTGCGTCGGGAGCACAGTTACACTCGTGCACCATAAACGGGCAGTAGAAATAGCAGCACCTCCCCGGAGTCGGCGCATTTCCGACGAGGACAGGTGCTTCCTTGCAGTAATGCAATCGTGCGAAGCAACGATTGCGAAGCGGGCGGAGGGGGATGCCGTCGGCGGGCGGCGCACGCTCGCCAGTGAGCGCCCCCAAGAGACGCACCCACACCCCCCACACAACCAAACACCGAACACACCACCTGCCCCAAAGGGGCAAGGTACAAAGTTTGAATCGACCTGCGGGTCCCGACGCCCACTTGTTTGTGGGTGGTGGGGTAGGTCGGTGAGAACTTGGTTGGTTGTTGGTGGGTGCCGGTAGCAGAATCCTGTTAAGGATTCATGCGTTACCGGGAGATGTACCGGTGGGGGGTATGTATATATATGTGTCTGGGTTGTTTTGTGGTGTGTGGACACCGGTTTGGGTAGGGGCAGCCCTTGGGTCCCTCCGCTTGTTGAGGCCAGTCTGCCTTGTAGTCGCTTTGTCGTTTGCGCTACTGCCCCTGCGCCTCTTGGCTTTTGTGCAGGGGGCGGAGGCCCTTCTGACGGGTGATTCTGACCTTGTTAGGGTTCAGGCGGTCCGTTTTATGTGGCCTGCGGGGTCGCGTGACAGGTGGGTGTTGTGTAGTGTAGCAGATGTGTTATGCTGTTGTTGTTCTTATTGGATGATGGTTGGGTGATTTTTTATGTCTGAGATGTCGAATTATCTTGAGACCAAGATTTTGGATTACGTTTTGCGTGATACTGCGGATTGGGCACCGGCGACGGTGTATTTGGCGTTGCATACGGCGGATCCTGCTGAGGATGGGTCGGGTGCTGAGGTGTCTGGTGGGTCGTATGCTCGTCAGGCGTGTGCGTTTGATGCTACTCATGCTACGGGTGGTAATACGGCGAATACGTCTGCGGAGTCGTTTACGGGTATGCCTGCGTGTACGGTGACGCATATCGGTATCTGGGATCATGCGTCTGCCGGGAACTTGTTGTTTTATACGGATGTTACTGCGAATAAGACTGTGACTTCGGGTGACACTATTAGTGTTGCTGCGGGTGCTGTTACTGTTACGCTTGCCTGATGACTAAGAAGCAGAGTTTCCCTGATTGGGAAGCAAAGATACTCCGAGAGGCGCAGGCGCTGTACCGATATAAGAAGGCTACGCGGGGGTTGACTTTGGATCCCGGCGAGAGGATTGCTGCTACTGCTCGTGCAAAACAAACGAGTGAGATAGATGCGGCACTCAGAGATCTGCACCGGAGTGCACGGACCAAGAGCAAGAATCAGGGGCCACGGAGGAAGAAGTAGATGGCTACTGCGTATCCCGCTGCTCTTGATACCGTAGGTTCCCAACTTCGGACAGACATTGCGTCTACCGACGATTTGGATGACAGCGGCAAGGAGCATGACACTCAGCATGTGAATGTCAACGGCGCGGTTGTTGCGTTGGAAACGAAACTTGGTTTGACTGATTCCAATGCTGCTGCGAATGCTGTTCTGGTTGGGTCGGGTGCGTCTACTACTGCGTGGACTACGAGTCCTACTATTAGTGGGGCGTTGACTATCGGTTCGGACGGGGCCGGGGCAGATGTCACGTTCTATTCGGCTACTGCTGGCGACAACTTCCTGTGGGACGCTTCTGACGAGAAACTGGTTATCACTGGCACCGACGGGCAAAACTCTTTAGAGGTTGCTGACGGTGACGTTTCGATCACCGACCAACTCACAGTCTCAGGCGGTCTGGTAGCCCCTCTCCAGATCAACGCCCAGACCGGTACGACCTACACGTTCGTTCTGGCCGACGCTGGGAAGATGGTTACTTCATCGAACGGCTCGGCGCAGACGCTCACGGTGCCGCCCAACTCGTCGGTTGCTTATGCAACTGGTACTCAGATCATCGTTCAGGCTATTGGTTCGGGTACTGCGACGCTGGCTGAAGGCAGCGGTGTGACGATCAACTCCAAGGACTCCAACAAGGACATCGACGGCCAGTACGCTGCTGCCACGCTCATCAAGACCGCTACTGATGCTTGGTCGCTTATCGGCGCTTTGGCCTAATGGTTATTCGTCCTGTCGATCACGGGATTTTCGCTAGTTCCGCTGGTGGTGCTACGGGTTTTGCCTATCTCATGGGATCCGACCCTTTTACTGATACTGTCGTAAAGTACTCCCTTCCCGACGGGACGCTCACAGCCTTGGTTACAGGTTTATCCAGCGCGAGGGGCGCAGGTACAGGAATGTCGAACAGTGGCACGGCGGGCTATCAGGCTGGTGGCGGGGAAACTGGAAATGTGCCTGTCACCACGGTAGACAAGTTTGCGTATTCTGACGATTCTCGTTCCACTTTGGGAACAGGTCTGGCCGACGCCCGCACCAACCTGCCGTGCGGTTTTTCCAACAGTGGAACCGCTGGATACGTTGGCGGCGGCTGGTCATCGACTGGCAGCGCAGCCATTGATTCGGTAGACAAGTTTGCTTTTTCTAACGATTCTCGTTCCACGATTGCCGCCACCTTGACAGCCAATACCCAATATATCGCTGCTATGGCTAACAGCGGCACGGCGGGTTACACCCTTGGCGGGTATACAGGCAGCAACGTGTCCACGGTTGACAAGTTCGCGTTCTCGGATGATTCAGTATCGACGCTTGGCACTGGGCTTTCGACGGCAAATCGCCTGCCAGCGGGTATGGCGAACTCTGGTACCGCAGGGTATTGCGGAGGCGGGTATACGTCTACGAGTGTGGACACGGTGGACAAGTTCGCGTTCTCCGATGACTCCCGTACGACACTGGGGACTGGCCTGTCAGCAGCAAGTTACTCTCACACGGGGTGGGGCGATACTGGTGCTGCTGGGTATTTTGCTGGAGGAACTAGGGGTAGTGCAACAGACAAGTTCGCGTTCTCTGATGATTCACGGTCCAGCGGCACCAGCCTTACGTCACAAACAAAGTACGTTAGCACGGCTGCTAACGAGGGGGCGCTCGCATGAACATTTCTGAAGCAATCGCAGAGATTCAGCAGCCCCGCAGCCGCTACCAGTTGATTCACTTCGTACTGGGTCAGCACGACACGCCCGAAATGCAGTTCTACCAGTTGATGCTGGAACTTCAGGACATGGGGCACAAACTACGCATGGCTGAGATTGGCGTCAGGAAAGCCGAGATCACGATTGCACGATTGTTGGAAACGGGCGACGAGTTGGATGCTTTGGAGGCTGAAGAAGCACAGGTCGGGTTGGAGCAGACACTCATCGTGATGAAGGGGGCGCAACGTGAGATCGCCATCTTGGAGGACATCTTCAACACCTGCCAGCACTACACAAGGGACGAGATCGAACACGCACAACCCGAGTATTGGCAGAAGCGCCTGACCCGCCAGACGAACCTCCAGATGATGTCAGGCAACGTCCAATGGGCGCAGTTGGATTCGATGCGACAGATCGGCCTACTGGACGATCTCGTTGAGGCCCGCGAGGTCCAACTGGCCGAACAAGTGAAACTGGAGTTGGCCGAATGACCTACCTGAAATGGAAACTCTCAGAAGGAACGTGGGGTACCGGTCCTGAGGAAACGATTGCTGATCGTGGCGGTCAGGCATCAGCGGGTCCGTATGTAGACAACGACGGCTACCACATCGGCTACTTGAATGTGGCAGCGGACCTGACGGGTTTGGAAACGTGGGATGTCACCGAAGTAACCGAGGCGCAGGCGCTCACGTTCTGTCAAGCAATCTGGGAGGACGCTGAGGTCCTGCCTGACGGGCGCATTTCAGGGCCACCACCAGAGGACATTGAATAATGGCTATCGACTATCGCCAATCAGGGATTGACTATCGAAGTACCGTTCATTCCTATCGGGGTGTCACAACTCATGCCATTACGGCGGCGATCACTGGTTCAGCGACAGTCACGGCGGCGATAGTTGAAGAAGCGTCCATTACGGCGGCGGTTACTGGTTCAGCGACTGTAACAGCAGCAGCCCAAATGGAAAACTTTATTTCGGCTGCGGTCGCGGCTGCCACTACGGTAGTTACGGCTGTTCTTGAAGAGGCGTCCATTGCTGCGGCGATTACTGGTTCGGCTGCGGTTACGGCTGCGATTGTTAGGGAACGCCCGATTGCGGGTGATGTTACGAGTTCGGCTCTTGTCGCGGCTGCGATTGTTAAAGAACGCCCGATTACGGCTAGTGTTACAAGTTCGGCTGCGGTGGTGGCCGATATTACTTGGTATAAGATTCTTCCGAATGTAACTATTACAACAACGTTACAAGATGATGTTACACTTGCGGTTGAACTATTAGATGATGTTTCTATTACTGTGGGGGTTTAATGGCTACATACGATAAAGACGATCAGGTGCGGGTTACTGCAACATTTACTTCTAATGATGTGGCAACAAACACAACTTTAGATCCTGCGAATAAGGCATTACATCATAAGCCGTCAGGTGACAACGTAGAGGTAAATGCGAGTAGCGACGAGACTGGCATCTACTACGCCGATGTTGATTTGGATCAGATCGGTACACATACTGTCAAGTTCACGGGTACTACACCTGTCAAGGCGATGGAAGTCGTAGAATTAAAAGTCGGCAAATCCGTATTTGACCATTCGTGAAGAAACTGGCCTACGTTCTGCCAGATCCGAACCCCTCAAAGGACAGGGGTGAGGCGAACCGCGCCATTTTTCTGGCGGGGTTAGAGGAACACGGCAAAATAAGTAAAGCATGTGCCATAGCAGGGGTGACACGCTCCGCTTACGACAAGTGGAGGCAGCGTATACCGGGTTTCGCGGAGAAAGCGGACGCTATCCGCCACAAAGCCCTCCTTGAAGGCGGTACCGAGACATGGGATGGGACGTTTGCGTCGTTTAGAGGCGACTATTTCGGCCATATGTCCCCTTTCTTCCATATTGAGGCAATAAACGCCTACGAAAACACCCCGCCGGGTAACATTACCCTCATTTTGTGGCCTCCGGAGCATGGAAAGACCACGTTGGCGGAGGATTACTTCTGCAAGAAGTTGGCTTTGAACCCAGAGTTCCGTATCACCGTTGGTTCAGAGGGAACTGATATGGCTCGTAAGATTCTTGGTCGTATCCGTAGCCGTATGGAGCCTCACGGCCCGTATCCCCGGTATGTAGCCAAGTTTGGGCCGTTTGTTCCCCAGAATCAGTCTGGTCGTAAGACGGTGCAGGCGTGGGGTGCCGATTACTTCAATGTGTTCAAGAAACAGACGCATGATGAGCGCGACTATTCGATGGTTGGGTTGGGTTGGCGGTCAAAGATCGCTGGTACCCGTACTGATCATCTTCATATAGACGATATTCAATCAAGGGTGTCGTTGAATTTGACCGAACAGATGTTCGAGGTGTTCCGGCAGGACTGGTTGACACGCCCCGGTGAGAAAGGACGAACCAGTATTAACGGTACCCGTGTCGGGTCAGATGACTTCTATGAGCGGGTGATGACGGAGATTGATCCCGATATTTTGCAGGTAATCAAATTTCCGGCGATTGTCACTAATGATGAGGGTGAACCGGAGCCGTTGTGGCCTGAAATGTTTTCGTTGGAATCGTTGGATCGTATTAAACGCAAGGTGGGGGAGGAGGCATGGTCGCGTAACTATATGCAGGAACCTACTTCGTCTTTATCTGCTACATTTACAGATGAATCTATCCAAAAGTGCCTTAATCCTTTACGGTCGGTGACCCATGACCCACCCGAAAATTGTAGTGTTTATATCGGCGTTGATCCTGCTCTTGGTTCAAACAACTGTGTGGTGGCTGCTACGCCGCACGAAGGCAAACTTAAGATTCTTTTCATTCGGGAAGATACTGGGTTAACTCGTAACGAACAGATCCTCGGCGTTGTTGAGGACGCTATTCAGCGTTGTCTCAAGAACGGGTCAACTGTTTCAGATGTGATCATTGAAGCAATGGTGTTCCAGAAGGGGCTGTCGCGGGACGAGCGCCTTGTGGAGATGACTCAGCGTTACGGGTTTCGTGTGCGGGAGCATTTGACTGGTATCAACAAGTACGACGAAACGATTGGTGTCCCGTCGATGGCGCTGTCGTTTATGCGAGAAGAGATCGAAATCCCTTACGCTGACGATGGGCCTACCCGCCATCAGGCCGACCAGTTGATTCGTCAGTTGAAGGCGTGGCGTCCGTTGAAGCGGGGAACACGGCTGCGTCAAGATCAGGTGATGGCTTTGTGGTTTATTTGGATACTTTGGCGGCAACGCAAACAAGCATTTGATGTAGACTCTTCACAATTCAATTATAATGGACTACCGTGGAGGACATCTATGGCTTCCAGTAGGGCGTTTTGATGTATACCTTTGAAGAAATCGTGGGGATCGTTAAGATCCGACAGCAAAACGCATCGCCGCTATTGGCGCGTATGCTGGAAGTCAAGGAACGCTACAACGGTGACTATGTTATTCCGTTGCCGTCGATGGAGAACGAGCCTGTTCTTCCTCCGTTGACACCTGCGTTGATCTCGGAGAACATTGATGCGGTAGCCCAGCGTGCAGCATCGGTTATGCCGTTCATTGGTTGCCCTGCTGTTGATGGTTCCAAGGAGCGTGGCGTCCGGTCGCGCGAGTATGCTGATATTCGTCGCCGCGCGTTGGCTTCTACTTGGTACCAGTCGAAGTATAAGATAAAGATTCGACGGGCTTACAGGCATCTTGCGGGTTATGCGACAGCATGTCTGGTTGTGCATCCTGATTTCGATAAGGGTATGCCTCGTATAGATGTCCGCGATCCTCTTGGTGTCTATCCTGAACCCAAGGCTTACGAGGATGTGGATCCTCCTGCGAACATTGGTTTCATTTACGGCAAGTCCGGGGATTGGATTCGTAGCCATTACCCGCAAGCCATGTCGGAGAATGGTGGCGTTATCCCACCAGACGGCAAGAGCGATCAGGAACTATGGGACATTGTTGAATGGCTTGATGACGAGCAGATCGTTATCGGAATCATGGGGCCACGGTACGAACATTTCAATCAGGTGTACGGTCATCATGGAGCCACGCAGGAATTGTCGCGTGTAGCCAATAGGGCAGGGATGCCATGTGTGATTACGCCGGGGCGAGTTACCTTGGATCGTATCGCATCGTCGGTTTCGCAGGTTGTCGGCATTGTGGATCTGATGTCTAAGATGATGGCGTTAGAAATTATGGCCCAAGAGAAGGCTATCTTCCCTGATAGGTATATAATCGGGCGGTCGGGTCAGGTACCGATGATTGTCGGCGGGGAGTGGAAAGACGGACGCGAAGGCCAAGTCAATGTTCTACTTGACGCTGAACAAATCGGAGAACTCCGGTCGTCACCTGACCCGACAACCAATATAGCCATCGACAGGTTGGAGCGTAATGCGCGCATCTCTACCGGAACCGTACCTCAAATTGGTGGTGAAACATACGGGGCTTTGCGTACCGGACGAGGTATCGACGCCCTCATGGGAGCCGCCTTGGATCCGCGTATCCAAGAAATTCAAGAAATTATGGAGGCTCATCTTCCTCATCTAAACGAGTGTATCTTCGCTACCTACAAGGGGTATTTCGGTAGCAAGAAGTTCTCTATGTTCACTGGCTATGCGGGTGACTTTGGTCAAGTTGAGTTCACACCGAATGAACACTTTGAGATTTTCGATAACGTGGTGTCGCATTCGATTCCCGGTGCTGACATTCAGGGAACGACTATCCAGTTGGGCCAGTTGTTGGGCATGAAGGGTATTAGTCTTAGAACATTCAGGACCAAGCATCCGTATATTGAGGATGCTGAGGCAGAAGGTAGGCGTGTCGATGAGGAACAGTTGGAGGAGGCAGTCATGGCTGCGATCCAGCAGCAGGCTTTGTCGGGTCAGTTGCCTGTGGTGTATGTCTCTAAGATTGAGAAGCATCGCAAGAAGGGGTTGGATATTTTTCAAGCCATTGAGAAGGCTGACGAGGAGATAAGGGAGGAGCAGGCTGCTGCGGCTCCGCCTCCGGGCGAGGGTCAGGTTATTCCCCCGGAGATGGCTGCTGGTTTGGCTGCTGGCCCTGAGGGGATGGCTCCACAGCAGGCTCCACCTTCGGGAGAGTTTTCTCCTGAGGCTGCACAACAGTTGGTTAGTGCATTGAGGGCTGGCTGATGCCCCGCAAGAAGAGGACACAGACGCCACAGACTCCGGGCCTAGAAGCAGGTGCAGCATATGGTGAGGTAGGCGATAGTTTGGCAGCGCAAGATCCCAATAAGGGCGGGATTCCGTTGCCTGCGGGGGGTGGCTCTGTTACGGCTACTCTTCCCCCTCAGCAGCGTCCGTTGCCGGTTGAGGCGGCACGCGGATTTAATCCACAGATAACACCGCTGCTTGCGCCGGGAAACAATAAGCCATTGTCCGTAGCACCTGTTGGACAAACATCTAAGCAGCAATCGGCAGATATTCTAAGAGACTGGGCTGAGGCCACGAACGATCCTGTTATTGCTGATGCAGCGATACAACTAGGTCGATGACTGTTACTCCTGTAAAGCGTGAGCACGCTCGCGTCGGAACAATTAAAGCCTCTTCGTTTAACGACGAATACTACGGTCGCCGTATACAGATGCTTCGCAATGCCGGAGCGAACCGGTTGTTTGATGCGTCGCCCGAAACGCTTATGAGCGTAGTGATGAGCAATTTGTCTGATGAGGACATGCTCAATAACGTTATTGGTGCTGTTGATCAGGTTGAATTCAATCGGATCAAGCAACAGTTTCAAGGGATGCCGAGACAGCGCCAGTCGGCAGAATTTATGCAATTGCCCGACAAGATGCAGCGAATGTTGCGCGGGGTTGGATATGAACCACCTAGCGAAAAGGATCCCGATGGGCTGTTAAGGCGGATCTTTACTTGGGACAATCCGCTTCTTCCTGAGGAGTTCCTTAGAGATAAGGGAGTGATAGCGGATTCGTTTGTAGGTACGGCCTTCAAGGGGTTGTTGGCTCCCGTGTCGGCTCTCGGCTTTGTGTTGGGTACGACTGCAAGCACTTTGTGGGAAGGCGGTGTAATGAAGCCGTCACGCTTTGCGACACGCTTCGGTCGTTCGCTTGCGTACATGGCGGAGCAGAGTTCAAACAAGTTTTCTAATCCTGTGACTCTACGAGAAGCATGGCGTGAAAGCGAGTTGGAAGAAGGATCGTGGTATGAATCAACGACTCGTGCGGCAGAGAAGATTGTTGGTGGCGCACAGGCTGACATGATCAAGTTGTTTGTTCGTGATGGTCTTCAGGGCGTGTATGACCATTTTGAAACAATCGGCAGGGAGCAGAGATGGTCGGCAAAACGCATTGACGATACTTATTTGGATTGGTATGATTCGCTTGCCGATCCGGACAATGTGGAAGCATTGGAGATTTTGGAAAGCGGACGGCTGACGCTTCCAGATGCGTCGGTGCGTGCTTGGAATGCGACACTGCCATTTGACGTAAGGCCGGGTACGAAACCGGCAACAGTTATCGGTGTTGGTGGTTCGTTGGTAACAGAGATCTTGTTGGATCCGACAACTTACGCTGGCGGGTTTATTTTAAAGATTGCGAAACCATTGCGTGCAGGGTTACGAGCAGGACAGTCCATAGATGCCGTGTACCTATGGCGACGTATCGCATTGGCGGAACGGGAGGCTGAATCTGGGATATTGATGGTTCCCGATGGAGTCACGGGAAAACCTATTAGTGCTGTTAGTCAAGTTGAGAACGCGTCGTCAATGCGTGCTAGGGAATGGCTGAAAAACGGTGGTGAGCAAGTTGTTGCTATGACCAATATGCGTATCCGATCACGGGCACGCGCAATCAATAAGTTCATCGACCGAATCAACGCGGCTTTTAAAGAAGTCGATGCGGTAGATGCGTTTAAAAAGCAGTTACTTCAAGACTCCCCCGGCTTGACAGCAAGCGAATTGGCCGCAGAGGTTTCCAAGGAGTTTGGTAGCGTCAACCAGTTGGAACTCTTATTGCGAGATGTTCCTGCGTTGAATCTGACAACAGATGAAATGCTTGCATGGCATCGCGCCCGTCGTGATGGGCATTGGTTCACAGAGATTGACGGCGAACTGGTCCACCGCATCCCAGAGAGCGGTGATATTGGCATAGAGGAACTAACCAAGATTCGTGGATCTGTTCCAACGTTGGCAGATGAGCAAGGCTACTGGGATTTCCTTCAGGACAACGCAGGCAAGAGCGCCCTATCGACACGGCTTGGAGGTGTGGATCCTGAGGCGATTCTTATTCCTAAGATCGGCAAGTTCGCTTCTGGGTGGATGACTGGCAAGCGGTATATGCGGAGCGTGTTAGATTTTGACAAGTTCCCAGTAGAAGTTCGTGCCGATATGGCACGAATGACTGCACAGTATTTGGCAAAACAGACAGATTATGTGCGCGCCAAGTTGTGGGACGACATACAAAGCGGCGCGCTGAAGTTGAGTAACGACATTGATCAAGATGCGCTGAATCGGTTCATTGATGATCCCCTTATAGACATGGCTGACGATTTCGGGTTGACACCTAACGATGTGCTGAGAATTGAGGAGTCACGCAATCTTTATCAGAGGAATGCGGCACAGGTCATTTTGGAAGACAGCGAACTATCGGATCTTCTTCATTGGTATCAGGCGAATGGTTACGAGATCCGGGGTAGCAAACTTGTCTTGAAGGACAAGGATTGGTTTCAACCATTTTCGGGTGCCCGTAAGGCAGCGACTTCTTATTACCGGGAGAAGATTCCTTCGCCCGGCGGGCTTAATGCCGAACTGTCGTGGGCTGAAGAAGCAAAGATTATTGGTAAATCGGCGGCTCGTGCCGCAGCATACTACCCCGCGCGGTTCGCTGAGAAACTAACAACCTATGTTCCTACGTCTTCGATTCTAGATGTCACTGATGTTGACAGCGCAATCAAAGAGTTCACCAGTCTTGTCGATATGGGTGTCATGTCTGGTATGTCTCGTACTCAGATCGACGGGTATCTGCGGTCGTTCGTGCTGGGCAACGAGTCGCAACGGTGGCTTGTCCAAAACGAATTCTTCCTTGATTTCATTGGACGAAGTGGGGTGCTGGTTCACGGTGGACGCGACGTTCAGGAATTCATAGAGAAGTTCATCCGGTACGGGCATCAGCGTTACGCAAATATTGCGGATGCACCAGTTGGATTGCATGGACTAAATATTCATCGTGCCGTTGTTCCCGGTGTTCAGCACAGTGCTCAATTGGCGACAGCGAACGTGATCCCGAACTATAAACAGTTGGCAGCCATCACACGATACATGGGGTTTTATCGATGGGCTGGATGGGGAATGCACCTTCCAGCAATAGATAAGTTCTTGGCGCGGACTTGGCGACCGGCCGTATTGTTGCGATTGGGTTACGTTGCTCGTAATGGCGGCGAGGAGTTGTTCTCGTGGTGGCTGCGTGAAGGACCGAGGCATTGGGCACACCAGAAACTTGCGCGTGCGTCGATAGGGAAGCACACTGTTTGGGATGAATACGGCCGCAAACTTCGGACGACGCTTGCACCCGAGGAACAGTTGCCGCTTATCTGGCGACCGTTCTCGCGGCTGTGGCGGTCATTCAATGAAGTTGCAGGAGTCGGAGATTATGCGATTACTCGCAAGGCTCTAATCGAATCTGTCGAAAATAATCCCAAATGGAAGTATGTATCCGACGACCAGCGGACCGCGCTCTTTAACGCAACACGAACACAAGTTAAGTCTGATGTCGAATCAAGCATCATCGGTGGTTTGTCTCGTCAAATGTTTGAACTTGCTGAAGTAGAAGCACGGCGGCTAAGCGCGTTAATTCATAATACGAGTCAAGCGTTGGGGATTCACACAAAGCAAAGCATCGCTTCTTATATCGGCAGAAAGGTAGACTCGCGTCACAACGACCGGGTACATGCGATGGCGATTGCGTTGACAGATCCGACCGTTCTTGATGCACAGATGAAGGGCATCCTTGGAACGTTCGATAATTATCTCAATCCGGGTGCAGATGTCGATTCGGTTCTGCGTGCTGGAGGATTTAATTCACCACAGGTTGGGCTGCAACTGCCCATGAACTACGGCCAGTCGAAAAACAAGTGGATCTCGAATGCTTCCGGCAGCGAACTATATGCAATCGATAAAAGCATCGCTGTAACGCAGCGGCTTTCCTATATGGCAGACGACCCTGCACATATCGCTTTTCTGAAAGAGTTGTCGCATTATGCATCGCCGCAGCAGGAAGCGGTATTCGCTGACCTTGGTCGTTCTCTTGGGATTACCGTCAGGGATGGACAGTCGTGGTCGGCTGAGATGCATCGTTGGTTCAAAGCCAATCATTCTGATGCGCTGTCGCAGTTGGAAGATGCATTTGATGCAGGAGATATTCTACGTCTTACCGAAGTTGCAGATGTAGATGATGTGATCAAGCAGATAACTGCGATAGAAGAATTCGTTGAGGCGATGCCAAGCGAGATTCAAGATCAGATTAGAAAGTTTTTGGAGCCTGTTGTTGGAACCGGGCAGAACCCTAATCACATTGCATTTCTGTTGAGTGAGATTGACCCAAAGCAAATAACTCTTGATTATACGACAGCGCAAACGCGTGGCAAGCGGGCATTCGTCAACTATCTGATGACCCCTGAGGGGCAAGATATGTTGCGATCTACGCACAGGTCACATATAGGGTTCACTGCGTTGGGCGGCGCGATCAGTGAACCGCTTCCTCCGGGTGCTACACGTTTGTTCGTGCCAATGATTCCCCGTGAATACACGGAGGCGCTTACAAGCGTGCTTGCCAGCGGACGAGGAGGAGAGTGGTTCGATTCGTTTGTTGATTCGCTTACTACAAAGTTTGTGAGGATCGGCCTAACTAAAACAGATGCTCGCAAGACGGCGTTGCTATTGCAACCGGGAATGGGTCCTGAAACTTTGCATCACACACCAAATATCTATAATGCGTTGGCGGGCGAGTGGGCCGGTAGCAGTCACTTGCCAATTCTGACGGTGAGTTCTAATGATGCTACTGCTTCTGCAATTGCGGAATCGTTAGAAGAGTTACTGGCTCCAATGGTTAACATTCCACGGATTCGTCGCGGTGGCCGAATCGGTAGTCTTGATATTAATAGCGAAGAGTTGTTTAATACTCCGGGTGCGGCTTCAGGTGGGCGAACTGGTGGTGGGCCAGATATTCCAATTATGCGCGGTGGTGTCACAACGACGTTTCGACATAAGGATCTTTCTCCTCCGTCTGATGCCGATTACATGAATAGTTATTACGGGTGGACGACTGCTGGTGCAGCAGCAGCCCGCGATTTTGGGGCGCAGGGGTTGAAGAACGAAGCCGTTTTCGGCATTGCGGCCACGAAGTTGTTCCCTTACGCTGACGATGGGCTGAAACCTGTTCAAATGATCAATGGCAAACCTGTCACTCACAGGGTTAAAGTGTTTAGACATCGTGAAGATGGACGAACCGCTGTGTTGCGTGCATCTGACGAGCGGTCGGCAGCATGGTACAAGCAAGACGAGTGGAATCTGATTGACACGCAGATTGTTACACATAACGATTTGCGTAATGCTGCTGAAGAGTTGGCTTTGATCAACGCTGTCGAAATTGAGGATCTGCTGACAACTGGTGTTCGTACTTTGCCGGGGCAACGCAACGAGGTGTTCCATCCGTGGATTCGGGAAACGCTACGGGCAGGTACAAGTGATAACGGTATCAGCCAGAATCGGATCAACAAGCACGCGGCTACTGCCGCATGGTGGGATAAGGCTCCGGAGCGGATCCTAATGTTAGCGCCGGTAACCGACGAGGGCGGAACGACACTAGAAAAGATCGACAAGGCGTGGGGCACGCTGCTTCGCAACTGGTTTGATGGCGTAGTCAACCCGATGATTGGTGCAATGGTTCGTGAACCGCTGTTCCAGCATTACTTCTTGACAGCGTTAGATCAGACTGCTGTTGTGCGTCGCGCCTATTTCCATGAGGATGACGCGTACCGTGCTCTACGGAAAGCGGTTCCGTTCCAATACGACAGTGACGGTCAGGTCACCTTCAAGGCACTAAAGGGTTTTATTGAGTTGGATTGGCAGCACGCCCGGATGGCTCCGGATTCGGCTATAGCCAAAGTGGCGTTTGCTATCGAAAGCAAGAATCCCAAGACGTTTGCTGCGTCTGTCAAAACGATGTTGAAGGACGAAGCCGCAGGGCTTGCTCCTGAAACAGGAAAGTTGTTTAAGTCTTTGGCGAGGTTGGCTGACGCGGACGATGACCTTCCGATTAGGCAGTTCTTTAGTTGGGCGTTGCGATCCAAGGCACAGTTTGAAGCGCATCGCAGCGTAGCATTGCGACGGGCGATGACTTTGACTGGTGCATTTATTGATGATCACCGCATCCGATCACAGTTCCAAGCGATGGTAGGAACGGCGCTCCCGTTCTGGTTTGCGGAAGATCAGTTCCTGCGAAGGATGGGCCGGAGCATTAACCATAACCCATTGATGATGCGGAATTTGCATCTCACAATGAATGCGGGTGTTCACGGCGGCCTAGTTCAAGAAGACCAGTTCGGTGAAAAGAGATTGGTGATCCCCGGCAGCGAGGTTGCTACTACTTACATGCTGGAGATTGCTGAAGATTTCCCGATTGTGAATTCGGTGTTCGGCGGGGCGCTTGGTTCTGTCGCACGGGCCACTGTTAAAAGTGGCATCTCAACAAATATCAATGTTATTCCGGGTTACGACTTAGATCAGGTGGGTCAGGCTGGGTTCGGACCATTGTTGGCTGTACAACTCAACCTGTTGTCGCATCGGGATCCGTCGATTCGGCAGGACTTTGAACGCAACCTTGTTGGCGGAAGATACAGCGGGGCCAGCAAGTTGATTGAGAACAGTGGCGATGTGTCGCAACTGTTGGGGGAAACGATTTGGTCGTCTGTTGTCCCTGCCGTGATCGCCCGACCGTTAGCGATTATGGGATTCGATGGTGGTGCAGGACGGTCAAAAGCAGCGAAAGATATTCTGTCGTTCATGGCGATAAATAACATGCTTCCAGATGAACGTGAGATCGCTTCAGCAGAGAACCCGTTGTTGTTTAAGGAAGAGTTCTTGGATCGTGTCGATGAGATGGCAAAGCAGTACCAGTTGCTACAGGCATTGACTTGGTTTGTTGGCCCGGCGACAGGTCAACTTTCTGACCTGATGCTGAATGAGAACTGGGAATGGAACGACGAGTTCCATGCGCTCACCGATCAGGGTATCCCGTGGGAAGATGCGTATCAGGTATGGATGAAGAACATTGAGGCTCGTGAAGGCGAGTTCGATCCGTTGCAGTTCTCTCCGTTCCGCACTTCGACTTCTACAAAGATTCCACTTGCAGTTCTTGAATCTACACAAGATGCGAATGTGTGGTTAACAAGTAACGAAGAGTTTGTTCGTAGTTTCAAGATGGCTTCTGCGTTCTTTATGCCACGTAAGTTTGATTCTGAAGACACGGAGTACGTTGCTGAAGCGAAGCAGCGGCAGATTAACATGGGATTACGTAGTCACGATACACCAGCAGAATTCATGGAAGAGTTGTATTACAACGCAGCGTTCCCGGCGTACCATAAGATCCGTACCAGTTACATGACGCAGAAGTACGCGATGCGTAATTTTGGGCAGGACACGAAACAGATTGATTTGCAATGGAGAACGTTCTTTGATTCGTTTCAGGAACGGCATCCAGTATTCGCTCATCGTATTACAACAGGTACCTCTGAAGAACGACGGAACGAAACGATTGACGAGTTCCGTCTACTTGTTAACAATCAGGCACTTGTTCCCCAAGGCGAACACCGCGAGGAATTGATTGCGGTAGCCGCCACTATCGTAGAATTCCACGACGCGTTAAATGCACTATCTGGTCGTCAAACTGCATCGGCTACGGATAAGCGAAATGCTTTGAAGTACAAGTATTGGCGGCTCATGGCTGCGGCGGTTGAAGGCAGGCCGTGGTTGAACGAAATGTACTATAGTGTGTTTTTGCCGTTGGTTTCTGATAGTTGGCTGGCGAAATACGAGGCTGGCTTGATTGATGTTACTTCTGGCCTATAGCGTAGGTGGATCATGGATGTATTTGAACTTTTGCAGGCAGATATAGAGAAGTGGCTTTCTGCCAATGGTTACGATGTTGATCTGGAATCATTGGATGAGGAAGAAGTTGCCGAGTTCTGGGCGAATCTACCTGAAGCACATTACGAAGATCTTGCCGAATACGTTCAGGCGGCGACGCTTATGCGTCGTTATGAGGCAGGTGAAATTACGCAGGCTGACCGACCGTTGGTTCCTTCAGATCCGATGGACCAGTTGACGGATGTTCTTATTGAGGGGGTTCAGTATTTGCCTGCTCTTCGCACCGGGTTGTTATCTTCGTGGGTTATTAGAGCCGCATCTCGCGTAGCACCCGGCTTACCCGGTGCGGGTCCCGCAGCGGGATGGTTGGTGAACGCGATAAGTCGGGCTAAGCCTATTACGGCCCCGACGGCTACGGCTGCTTCTAGGATACGCCCGAGCGGCATGGGGCGTATCGATGATATTGCTGCGCTTGGTCAGCGCATTGCTTCAGGAGCGCAAAGAGGAACCGTTACTGGGGTGTTGGGTCGCACGACTGCTGGGGCTGGGCGTGCTGCTGGTGGGTCAGTAAGTTCGGTAGTGACTCCAGCGTTGACGGGGTTTACCAAATTTGGTTTGGGTACGGGAGTCGTTGGGGCCGCTATGGTGGGTTCCGATAGGGTGCGCGGCTTCTTTGAAAATGGCGATGAAAAGAGTTCTACAGATGGGGAGAAAGAGGAGTGGACATCATCTTACGCCGAGTTCGGCCAAGAAGAAGGCATAGTGGCCTCACTAACTAAAGATAATGCACAATTGTTGAAGCAGATTTATTACGAAGATTTAAGCGAAACTGAAGCATTTGACAAGATGACCAATTATGTTGCTGGGACCGGAACGCTGTTAACTGCTACGGGGGCATCGCTTGGTCAGGCATTGATGAATCAGCCCGATGTCTTTGGTGACGCATCGCAGGTAATAGATTTGAGTACCGATGATGGTAAAACAATGATGAAAAACTATTTGGAGAGTAAGTGGCAGTCGATTCCAGAGATTGCGGATAAGGTCGGGAATATTGAGTTGGGGTCGGAGGGGGCTTCTCTTACTGCGATTCTTCGTTCGGATGGCGGGCAAGGCGAATTAGTAGGGAACGTTATTGATGATTTCATAACGGAATTGGCGCAGCGTTCAGCGACCATGCTGATCACGCCTGAGGAGCCGGGTAAGCCGGGTGCAATGATTGGTATTATCACTAGTTACGACGGGTCACCGTTTGGTGAGATTGTTTCATTGAATGACTTGACCTCTGGCGGAAAGGTCGGGTGGCAGAACGCCGCACCGTTGTTGAATGCTGCATCGACGGAACAGATCACTTTGTGGCAGCAACAGTTGTATGCGTGGGGGTTTCTGGCTAAGCCGCCGGAGGTGTGGGGGCGGATAACTGTGGATGCTACTGGCGACATTCCAACGCTGTCAGCGTTCCACAATTGGCAGATCAACGTCTTCAACGAGGGCGTAGGTATGGTTCGTGATTCTGCGAAAAAGGGTGACAACAAGTCGTTGAGCGAGTTGATTACTCCGGATGGTACGCCGCGTGCAGATAGGGTTATGGATCGTGTGATTGCTCAGCGTATGGCCGGTAACGACACTCGCGCCACGCGGGCTGGTGCTATGAGGCAAGAGGTTTTGGATGAGACACAAGATCGAATAAGCACCTATTTGGCTTCGACGGGGCGTTCCTTGCCGATAGGTTCGCGTATTCAAATAGAAGAGGGCATCGACAAGGTGCTTAGTGGAATGGCTCCTCAGCGACTGGAAGAAGCGTTTGGTCAGGGCGGGTCACCGTATGAACGCGCGTTGGCGGAAAACATTTTGAAAGAGTTTTATGGTACCGACGATTGGGGGGCGGCGCTTACCTTTGGGAACAAGAATCGTGACGAAGACTTCTTCAATTATGCTTCACGGGCAGGGGCCGTATCGAACAGGGAACGTGATTTGCTTCGCATCGGGGGGATAGACCGCGATAGGTATCGTTCTCATTGGAGAGGAGAGTTCTACGATGAGTTGAAGGATGTAGAGAAAGATGTCGCTGTTTCGACGCTTCTAAAGTTCATAAGTGATTCTCTTGGAACCGGTGACTTTAACAATGTAACGCCTTCTAATATTGCTGATGGGGTGACTTCGTATGCTCATACAATTGGGCATAGGCGTGGGTTGGACGTTCCGACTTCGTATCAGGGATACATCCAGCAGGCGCACAATGCTTTGTTGCAGTCGGAGAAGGTTAAGTATCAGCGTGACGATGCGCTGTTAAGTGATGTTGCTACGGGCAGTGTTGATGCGATGGGTCTTAAGGGTGGTGTCGCGGGGTACCGGTATAGGGGACTGGTTGATACGTTGAATCGTGTCGGCGGTCAGGCGGGTCATTTGAGGTCACAAAATGTCTAAAGATGTTATTGATAATCTCGGTGGACTAAGAGAAGGTTCGTATGTCAACCCGAAGGATGCCACAACATGGGGTTGGGATGATGATTTTGGTGAGCGAATGAGGTGGGCTGCCGAATACGGCGACATCGATTTCCAAGTTGTTGCTGGTCGTATGTATCCGGGGGAGGTTGCTGCGCTTCGACAGAAGTTAGGGCCGACGGATCCGATGATTGCTAGTGTGCTATCACAGACACAGTTCCCTGAGGGTAGGGCAGCCATTGTCGGATATAGAACTGAAGAGGATGCTCGTAGGGCACCTGTGTTTCTCCGCCGATTTGGATTGACGACTCATCCTGATTACCCGTTTCTAATTACGCCCGTTGGAGCCAACCGGGCATTTGATGCTGGTAAGGATATTTTGGAGCAGTTGGGTGATTGGGCGATGGGTTCATTGTTTGATCGCAGGAATGAAGGTATGTCCGAGGAGCAGCGTTTGGAAAATGAGCGTTCGGTTGAAGGGACAAATTACGAGTAATGGTCGAAGCATATACACAGTTACGGGAGCAGGAACGACCTGAAGTAGATCTTAACGAAGTGGATCGTAATCCTGAGGTCGGGTCGGTGACCCATCCCGTTTCCAATTACGCAATTCGTGGCCGGGCAGAAGAGTTGTCTGAGTTGATGGCCGAGGGTTTGCGTTATGGTCGAACGACTGCGAGGCAAAGAGGCTTGTATCCGTATGATGAGGATACTCGCCAGTCTGATATTCCACGCGACGACATTATTGCCCATGCCAACGAGTGGTTGGTTCAGGAATCCAAGTTTGATTATCAGACTTTGGAGTCGGTGATGGATGCTGCGGGTTTGCAAGATGCTGTCGATTGGGCGTGGGAGCAATTGGATGGTCCAAGTTACCAGTTTAATTTGGCTACGTTTTTATCGGGGGCTAATGCGTTTAATCCGGTTGGGGATGTTCTTACTGGCGATTTTGAGTGGGGTCGGACGCCGGATCGGTTGAAAGAGTTCCGTCCGAATCCGTATGCAGATCAGTCGTTGGGTGAGAGGACTGGTATACGCAATTGGGGTGATGCGGTTTACGCGATATTGGATGTTCTTGATCTGGCTGCGTTGGGTATGGGTGGCGAGGTGGTGCGTCCGATTTGGAATGCTTTGAAGAAGACGGATGATCCTCTTCGTGCGTGGGGGCAGGTGGTTGAGGCGTATAGGCCACCGCCAATCCACGGTGGTGTGGCGAAGACTGGCCCGTTGGTTGTCAGTGCTGACGACTTGCACCCATACGGTAATACTCCTGCATGGATTGACGCAGCAGGTAACGAGGGTCCAGTGATATTGCATGGTACTCCTCGGCTAGATTCCTTTGATACTTTTGAGATTGGGTCTGCTCAAAGGGGTTGGGGGTCGGAGGGAGGGATAAGACACAACGCTGGATTACGAGGCGTGTACGGGACTACATCACCGGAAATGGCGCAGATATACGTCGGTTCCGGGTCTGTCATAGGTGGGCCGGGGGGGCGTATTTACAACCTGACCTATGATGGGACTCCCCGCGTTTTGGACCTGACCGCTGGTGAGCCGATGCCCTTAGACGTTAGGGAACTGCTAGACACGAAGATGCGTCTGGACCCTGATCCGTCTTTTCGGTCGGATGAGATGCGGGCCATGCTGTCTGACGAAACTACACCCTTGCTGGATTTTTTGCAAGTCGCATCTGACAGAGAGGCATTTTTAAGCGCAGGAGGAATGGCTACAAGAGATACATTTGAGGCAAACGCTGTGCGGGAGGCGATAACGGAACTGTATGACGTTGTTAAGACTGCCCCGTACAATCCCATTGGTGAGTTGAGCGAACGTGTGCGGTACACGAACGAAGAAAGCATTGAATGGATTTTCTTGAAGCCAGAGAATGTCAGGGTTGCCCGGTCTACGATTGACCCTCCGCGTAGCACAGACTGGTATCTTCAGCCGGAGGCCCGAAGAGCGTTGGAAGCGCGTGACGTTGCACGGGCCAGAGTAACAGAGGAAGCCGCCGCCCGTGCTGAGATGCAGGCCGCCCGCGAAGCAGGGGGCAAACCTGCTGCTCCTGCTCCTACTGTTGATGATCTGCCCGTACCAGAGGAGTATTTGGGTGACCTCCGTGCTCTGCACGAGAAAGGAACAGGTGAATTAATAATTGCAAATCCCACTGTTGGTGATCTTGTAGCAAAAGCAGATGAATTGGAAGGAGAGTTTTGGGCCAAGATCGAACCGGGATTTGAGAGTTCTGCTGAAAATATTTATGTTAGCGTTATGGATGGTGGTTCCCAAAGCATATTTAGGGAACTGGCGAGTCACCTCACAAGCGGCGTCCACATCCCTAATATTGTATCTGGTAAATGGACACCGGGACTTCCTAAGCAATTGTATGATTTACGAGCGTGGGATGCCCCAACGCGCCCCGGTCTGTTTGAGCGTCAGCAACGGCTTGCTGACGAAGCAGGCGACGATCTGTGGGAAGCCTATGTGGATGATTTTCTAACTCGTTATCCTGACCAAGATCCGATTATCGTTTTGTCACAGGAAGTGAAAGCACATGGTCCGCCCGGCCCCACCGGCGGAGTTGTTACTTCGCCAATCCCAGCGTGGTCGCATTTGGATGCTATCGGTCAGTCTGTGCAAGAATGGTTAGATGGCTACGCTCTGCGGAAAACAGCGAGGACGGTTATGGAGGATGAGGCTGCTGGTGTGGCCCGTGCTGAGATGCAGGCCGCCCGCGAAGCCGCACAGGAGGGTCTACCCGGTACACCTGAAATCCCAGATGAGGCTGCTCGGTATTCGATAGAGGGGGAGCCGTGGAGGGATCCCTATGTTGGTTGGTGGGAAGAAACGGACCCTGTAACTGGGGAATTGAAATGGGAACAGGGTCTTAGGGATGCGATGCAAACTTCTTTTGATTCAGGTCATTTGACTCCTCTGGACCTTCAGGAGATTAAGGCACATGCTGAAGAAGGCCTACCATTAGATGATATTCTGAAACGGATCAGAGAGAGGAGGGAGGGTCCACCCGGTACGCCTACTGAGACACAGGCAGAACGAATGGCGCGTCTTGGTATCACCGACGAGGATGTAGTAGCCGACTGGCAGCAATGGTGGGAAGATCATCCCGGTGAAGAAGCCGGGT
>Ga0208553_1000199_pt1 | contig 23772 bp, 26 predicted proteins | sample 6_EtaG_FD_184079 | JGI IMG/M metagenome (GOLD analysis project Ga0208553, IMG submission 184079) | Marine viral communities from the Subarctic Pacific Ocean - 6_ETSP_OMZ_AT15160 metaG (SPAdes) (version 2) | ecosystem: Environmental > Aquatic > Marine > Oceanic | place: Pacific Ocean | collected...
CGGCTTTGTTGATTGTCTCGGAAAGGAACGCACGCAGGCCCTCGGCGTCGAAGTTGCCCGTGTCGTCGTCGATGAACCTCTCCCGGTCGTGCCCCTGCTGGACGCCGGTCCAGCCTGCCCCGTTCCCGGTGTAGAGGCTCACGTACTCAGCCGCCCACTTGAGAGCGTGCAGCAGGTCGGGCGCTGCCTCGATCAGCAGACGCCTGCGCGCCAGGTCGTCGCTGTGGTAGTACCGACCGCACTCGTTGCACTGGTCGATCTCATGGGCTTCGAGTGTCGCCGGTTCGTTGCAATGCGGGCAGTACCCGTTGACGTGTTGTGTCGTCATTGTCTAGCCCTCCTACAGTGCCATCGTTAGCAAGGTTGCGTAAGTGCTGACCAGTAGAGCGGTCAGTGCGTAAAGGTCGATAGTCATCGTCTCATCTCCTTGGGTTATGGTTTAAGCGAAGTCCTCTTCACCGTTTGTGACTGCGTCCAGGTACTCGCGCCCATCGTCCCGTCGCAGTGGCCCAGCGCTGAACGCCATGCGCTCAGGCCGGAACTCATGAATGACGGGGTCAACAAGGTGGCGAGCTATGGTCTCGCTGAGAATGAATGGCATGCTGCAATGCGTGAAGAATCGCACCGCCCACTTGCCCCTGTGCATTGCGATGACGTGGCCGGTGAAGCACTCGCCATCGTGGCCTGCCTCTACAAAGATTCCCTCTTTCATCGTCTCATCTCCTTGGCCTATATCAGGCCCGCCTCGATTAGTGGTGACACCAGGCGACCCGCACCGCACTCAGGACACGGGTCGTCCGCGTCCGGTTCGATGCGTGCGGAGTAGTCACACTCGGTGCAGTCCACATCCACTGCGCCATCACTCATGATTTGCTCGAAGTATTCAAAGTCCATCGTCTCATCTCCTTGGGTTAGATGTCCTCGACGTGGTGAAACTCGACGTTCAGCGCCACGCCGTCTGTGCCCCACGCCCCCAGGTCGGGCGACTGCTCAAACGAGATGCGCGCATCAACACGCACACAGTGCTTTCGCGCTTCTCGGTCCCGCACCTCGTGAATCGTGTTCAGGATGCTTGTGAGGTCCAGCGCGTCCAGCTTGGACGTCGCGTCGTCCCCGTCGGGGTCTTCGTGTGGGTCAGATAGGTGTTGCACAATAAATGTCATTCGTTTCATCGTCTCATCTCCTTGGGTTATGGTGTCTAGTGCTGCAAGAATCCAATGACTTCAACACGTTCCGCCTTCGTAGGCTCACACAGTCCGCACGTGTTGCAGTCCTTCCGTAGTTCGGGGCGCTGCGCGGGGCACACGACCACCTTCCGGCCCTCCGGTGTAGTGAAGTCTGACCCGTCCCATACGGGTACGTCCTTCACTCTCGTGTGCTTCGAGTCGGCGCCCTTCACAGGTAGCACCACCGCCGCACGCCAGCCCTCACCGCATGCCTTGTCGGCCGCTTCGAGGCTCTCGACTGATGCCATGGCCAACCCTTTCAAGTGAGCGCCCTTGCTATCCCAGAAGTGAGTGTATAGCAGTAGGCCTTCCATGCCCTCGGCTTGGATGTCCTCACGCCAACCCTCGACAGTCTCACGAGGGAACGGGTTCGGGTCACCGCCAACAGCGCCCCGCACGTAGCGGGCCGTCCTGACCGAGTTCGCCAGGGCATTGCTCAGAGCGTAGCGTTTCGGCTTGTTCTTATAACTCCGTTGCATCGATGCGTGCGCCATACGTGGCGTACCGTTGTGGTGGTAGCATTTCTTGATGATGGGGCATCCCTTGCATGAGTCGAGACAGTCCTCCTTTGTCTCACCTACGTAGCCTTGTGGGATGTTCCCGGTCTTCGAGTTCTTACTCGTAGCAGTCCAGAGCATTTCCATGGGGTAGCGACTCCCGTTGTTGGGTTATGGGTTAGTCTTCGAGCAAGTCGCGAACACCGCTCGCCCAGCGCTCCAGGTCTTCGACAGCTTGCCACGCGGACGCGATTTCCTGGTCCATCCTGTCGAGGCCTTCGGCCCAGTCAGGAGTGATGGAACGTAAGCCGTCCTCCCAGGCCTCGACCGCCCCGTCTAGGTCACCAGCCGCCTCGCATACCAGCTCAGGCGTGGCTTCCCAACTGGACTGGAGCCGGTACAGCGAGCACCCCTGGCCACCATGAAAGTCGCGGCATGCGTCAGCAATTGCGCCCGTGTCCTCTAGTGCAAACTTGAAGCCGTTCGGGTAAACGAAGGCCCTGCAATCGTCGCGTATCATCGTTCTCGCTCCTTGCTGGTATGGGTTAGGCGATGTCATTGGCGTCCTGCTCGGCCGCCTCCCTTGTCTCAAACGGGCCCATTCGGTCGCCATCTGGGAGACATCCCGGGAATTCGGCCTGCCAATACCACCCACTTGCGGATGGGTTCCCCGTGCTCGTGACGCGGAACACGCGGAAACTTCCAAAGCTGACGCCGTCTGGACCAGTGAATCGTTGATACATCGTTCTCACTCCTTGCTGTCGCGGATGACGACATAGTCGCCACTGCCAAAGGTTACCGCCGCTCGCCCGTTACGGGTGCTCTGGGGCCACCAGTCAACGCTCCACGTTGCCTTGATTGGTTCGCCGTTCTGACGGGCCGTTACGGTAGCGTATAGGGGTCCGTCGGTAGCCTGCGATAGGCTGACATCAGTCACGCTTACGAGCGTGAACCCAATGGCCTCGACCGCTCGCTTGATGTCGCTGTAGATGCCGCTTGGCTTGTCGTTCATCGTTCTCACTCCTTGCTGGTATGGGTTAGTGCGGGCTCGTGTAGTCATCATCGATGTCATCCGCTCTCCGGTCGAGACGCTCAAGGTCGTCGATGAATCTGGTGATGGTGTGCTCGACACCGTGCAACCCCCATGCTCCCGGGGCGTAGGCTTTGATTAGCTTGTCGAGCGCCGCCACAAGGGCAGCGCGGTCGTCGGTCGGCATCGTTCGTCTCCTTGCTGGCATGGGTTACGCGCTGTAGGTCAGCTCAAGGTCCAACGACTGGACCATAAGAGCGCGCGCGGCGTTCAAGTCGCCGTTTCGCCTGGCAGCCTCGGCCGCTTGGCACGTCTCGGCCGCATCCTTGCTCTCGAAAACATAGGTCCGCGTCGCGTAAGTTACTTGATTCATGGGTCAATCTCCGTAGTGGGGGTTATAGGCTCAAATGAAGGCATGCCAGACTGCCCGAGGACCAGCACCGGAAGGCGCCTAGGCTCGGAGCCGGGCATACACTCATTTGAGCGCACAACAGTCACGTTTAACGTCCCCCGATTGATAGGCTACTTCGGGTGCTGGCAAGGCTTGCAAAGGCTTTTGACAGCTGGACGGGCCACGGTCGGTTCATTAAGCGTTTCTATGCACAGCTATCCGTTGTCGGATAACCTGACCTACTGAACAGTGAACTCTACAGGTGGGGGTGTGGACCGCGAGAGGCATCACCCTCGCACGGTACTCCGAAAAACTTACGCCTAGACCTTTGTGAACCCTTATTCCCCCGTCGACGGTCGCCTAAGCGACTCGGAGACGGAGCGTTCACGCTGGCCTTTATGGCCCCGGCTTCTATACCTGTTCCCCATCACACGGTGGGGTTGTGACTGAGCTTGTACGCTCATCAAGGCGCCTAGTGGCGCTTGGCTCGGTGCATATTGCCTCACTTGTTGGGTTATGGGATGGGCTAGGCTCTCATCTATCCGTTCCGAGGTGCATGCTGGTGGCCGGTCTCAGCGGCTCTTATGCCCGTATCAGGTACCCTATGTTGGCGCCCACCGACTTGCGGGGACTCACTCGGTGGATTGTCAGAGAACCGGTGTCGGTGGGTTGCCCCCTCGACGTCTATAGTTGTCTCACAGGTCGTACTTTGCAGTCAAGCGGATAAAATCATGGTGACTCAGTACAACGTTTAGACTCTGGAGTCACGATGACTCACGGCGCCTTGTGACACCTTTGGGCATGGTAAACCTTGAGCAATCCCGGGGTGTTGCAGTTGTGATCACGGTTTCCGGTGGGGTGATTCGAGGTGGTGGGGGTATGGGCCTTCCCAGGAAATGGAGACCAGTCCAACGTTTAGACTTCCCAAACCAGTTCAGACTCCCTCACCACCGGGGCTCAGTGGCACGTTTAGGGGCAGCCCTTCGCGCGCGGGAGTTGGGGTAACTGCTGGGGACGGGGCTGGCCAGGGGGCAGCTCTGGGAGCGCTGGTACCTGGCGGGACTGGTGGCGTCTCGGGTCGTGGGGTCGTGACGCGTAGGCATGGCACCGGGCGTGGGTGGGGGGCCTGGAACGCGGTGACCCCCCGGTGCCGAGCGGGTACGTGGTACCCTTTTTACGCGCCGATATTTCCGAACCCCCCTTAAAACCTGATCACACCAGGCATGAGATTGGTGATCGAAGCCGATAGACCCCCAAGGTCTATTCGGCGGACCACTCGGCCATCTATATTTGGCTACTGACAGTTTCCTCGATTCATGCTATAATATTCTTGTTCTTAGATGGTAAGCAGTAGTCACAGCGACAAGCGAGGATAGCTCGCGCAGTCGGTGGTTTACGCCAGTGGCCCTGAGTATACACCACCGCGTCTTCGCTTGGGGCTACGCCGCTGGTGGAAACTGTTGGTGAGGCTGAAGAGTTTCGACCTTCTAGTCCGCCGCAGAGTTTTTGGGAACTCTTCGGCTCTTACCGCTGACTACGCTTTCGCGGTATAGCCGCCAACACTCACTCTTCCGCTATACGGTTACTCTTCCGAGAGCCGAGATTTAGACTAGTAGTAGAGGCTCGCAAGAGCCTTTAGCAAGAGCCAACAGTTGCGCCTGGAGCAGGAGAGTTGGGATGGCGAAGCGAACAGCGAGGGAGCGAGCGCGGAGCGCTGCTGCTGGTGACTGGATAGGCGGGGCTGTTAAGCGGCCTGGGCGTGTTAGGGCTTATCTTGGTGTTGGGAGGGGTGAGAAGATACCGATGGGGAAGTTACTTGCGGCTATCAAGCGACTTGAGGCAAAGAAGAGTAAGACCGCCGAAGAGCGGTCGTTACTGAGCGCACTGCTTTTGGCCAAGCGGTTCAAGAGCAAGGGAGGGGTTTGAAGGATGGCTAGTAAAACACCGAGGCGGCCCAAGGCCCGTAAGGCAGCCGCTGCTGCTGAGTCGACTGGTAAGCCCACCGCCCGCCGGACTGATGTTATTGCTCGTGAGAGCGCGCGGCTGAGGTCTTCTGGGGAGCCGGTGAAGCTGAAGAAGAACTTCCAGAACGAGATGACCGCCGCTGACCGGATTCGGTTCTATCTGGGCCTGCCCCAGGGCTACCCGATGAATCCTGTGCTCATGGAGAAGGCGACTGCGAAGCTACATGAGAAGCAGGATGCGCTTGGTGGACTGACGCGCTTCGAGGCGCAGGTGATGTTCGACATCCACAGCGCCTCAAGTGCCCGGCGTCAGGATGAGCGCTTCTACTCCAATCCCGAGAGTGCCGAGTACTTCCGCGCCAACGCTGAGGAGTCGCTCTTGGAGTTGGCTTCGGATGATGACGACCCCATGTGGAACGCTCAGTACGCGATGGGGAGGCTTTACGGGGAGTTGCCTTCTGAGTTTAACCCAGGGTCCTATCAAATCAGTCGTTCTGGCCCAGAGGTCTTCCCCAGCCAGGAGGCAGCAGAGGCCCACATCCAGCGGAGTGGCTTCCGTGGCCCAGACGAGACCGTGGGGCAAGCCAGGGCAAGGGCTCGCCGGGAAGCCGCCAAGCCTCAGAACCCCAGGATGGGTGGACCCAAGCGGAAGCATGGAACGTACTGATGGATAACCTGAGCCTCATGCTCGCTACATGCTCGAACAAGCTCTCGACTGACCGGGCTTGCCTGGAGTGTGACAAGGTCTACCATGGCTCCATTCGATGCCCTGGGTGCGGTAAGCATAGCGGTGAGCCGCTTGATTCCGATGACCCCCTTGACAGCCGAGTTGCCCTATCTTAGTGTTGAAGAGTGTTCGTCTCCTTGGTCCGGCGCAGCAACGCCGTGACTCACCGGGGCTCGTGCCTTTAGGGGCGCGGGCCTTCGTTTTAGAAGGGGCTTAGATGGACACCCCCTTGACAGCCAAGTCCATCTAGTCCACTCTGGCTGAACTCGCGGGGTAGCTCTCCGTTGGGTTATGGGAACTGCCCTGGCCATCTCGTCACCTTGCTCGGTCTCGGATGGTCGGGGTGGTTTTATCCACCGTCAAGGAGGACGATTGTGGGAGGAGAGTACCAAGAGGCCGGACGGCTTCTCGATGGCGTGCTGGCTGGACACCGCATTGAGGTCATGCCCGAAGACCCCATCGGGGCGATCTTGATGGTGTTCAAGGCGTACAGGGACATCGGTCCTCTGGTGGCTGGCCCGACCATGACCATAGAGACGGAGTTATACGTTCAGGAGGTTATAGCGGACCTGGAGGGCTGGCTGGCAAACCCGATCCTTCGGAGCAACGAGTTCCCGGCTGTGGGGTCTTCGTGATGGACCCGTTCTTCCTACCTCAGAGCACTACGGTCGAGCGAGAGGTCTTGGCCTGTCTGCTCCTCGACCCCTCCAAAACACCCTCGGTGTCGGGGCGACTCGACCATGAGGACTTCGTTAGCGACGTCAACCGCTTCATATGGCTCGGTATCCTCGGCGCCTATGAGCGCCACAGTGACTACGACGAGGTAATCCTCGAAGAGGTGCTCAGAGACCAGGGCGCATGGGGGCGTATCGGCGGGAACACACTGGTTCAACTGATGAACCGCCAAGGCTCCAACGCAATGCTCGACTCTTACGTCGACCGACTGTTGGAGATGAGCGCCAGACGGCGGATGCATAAAGCAGCCGACGAGCTAGGCGCTATCGCGGTGGATGGGCACCTCAGCCCAGGAGAGGCAATCACCGAGGCGGAGGCGTTGGTAGGACGGCTGAGGGAGTGTGGCGAGAATCTCGTGGAGGGAGACGATGCCGGGGGCGTCGTCAGTAGCTATATGCACACCGTACACGCTATCCAGCGGGGCGAGCAGCAGCCGCCACGTATCTCGACTGGACTCCACCCCCTCGACAAAGCCCTCGGTGGGGGATTCAGGCCAGGATGGCTCGTTCTGGTCATGAGCCTCAATGGTCACGGTAAAACAGCCCTGGCTGTCAACGGTTTCGCATGGGCGGTCGCCCAGCAAGGGCGGCCAGCCCTCATCATATCCCTGGAGATGCCCGCTGATCAGCTAGTGGGGCGCCTTATCGCCGCTGAATCCGGCATACCAGTCCAGATGCACGACCAAAAAGGCCTCAATGAGGACCAACTCGTCGCCATGACCCACGCTGCACAGAAGGTCTCAGTCGCTCCCATCCGAATCATGGGCCATCAAGCCGCTACGATTGACGCGGTGCGGCAGGCAGCGCGGTCATTCAAGGCCCAAAAGGGTGATTTGGGCATCATCGTGGTGGATTACATCCAACTCATGCGCTCTGAAGGGAAAAATAGCAGCAGAACCGAGGAGTTGGAGCGAATAAGCCGGGGACTCAAGGAACTGGCCATGGAGTTGGACTGCGTTGTGGTTAGTATCTCGCAACCAACCATGGCGGCGAAGCGAACATCGACTCGTCCGACCATTCGAGACAGTAAAGGGAGCGGAGCGATAGATGATGACGCTGACTTGGGCCTTGTGCCGTGGATTTTACGGAATGTTGATGAGTCTGCAAAGCCATGGGAAGCTGAGATAGGCATGGACAAGTTCAGGCACGGACCGAGACGCAATCTCTACCCCTCAGACGTTGAATGGGACGGTAGTAGAACGCGTTTCATCGAGGTCGGGGCCACATTCCGTGGCTAAGGGGCGAACCAGGGCCGTATTCCCCCCATCGCCCATGCCTATAGCGCCAGAGGCGTGGTTATCTATCGATCCGGCAAGCGGAAAGAAGGACTCGGTGGCCGTCAGGTGGAATCGCACCACACCGGTCGAGTTCGTCGGAATCAAGCACCGAAGCATCGACAGCATGAACAAAAGCCTCGGCGGTTCAGACCTCATCGTCGTTGAAGGCGGCGGATTCGTCGGAGCCAACGCTGCCTCGGCTCTTGCGCTCGCCAGGGTCAGAGAAAGGTTCGCTTGCGTGGCGTGGCACAAGGGCATTCCGACGCTTGAGGTCGCCCCTGACCACTGGCGCTCCATACTCAAACTCACGGCACGCCCTAGAGACCAAGCAGTTGCAGCACAGAGAACTCTGTGTAAACTACTGGCGAATAGGGGTGTTCAACCCGCCCTCCCATTTGCAGTCGGCGCGACCAACGACGACAAGCGCGCGGCGCTGCTGATAGGGTGGGCATGTTGCCAGTCATGGGGCTGGCTCTGAGGTGACCGATGGCGACAGCAAAGAAGCCCGCAAAGAAGAAGCCCGTGAAGAAGAAGATCACCAGCGGGCGCAAAGTCAATATCCCCAAGGCCGAGGCTGAGTCCATCCTGGCCGATGCGCCCAAGCGCCTCTCGTCCGCAGGGGGCACGAGGCACCACATGATGAACCTTGTCCGCTTCCGAGAGATGGATATCGACGAGCCACTGTCGAAGTTCATCAACAAGGTCACCAAGCGTGGGAACTTCAAAGACCCCACCGACGCCACACTCGCCATGCTGCGCTACCTGGCGCACTTCGCAACCCAGCGCGGGCTCGGCTCGTTTATCCCCCACCTCCGTGGATTCAAGGGTAGGAAATGAGCGCCTTTGCTGCCGAGGGTGAAGCGATGCACGAGGGATACAGCATCGCCTCGAAAGACATCGTTGTTTACGACCCAGACAAGCGCTCTGGTGGCGTCGCAAAGGCCACTATCGTCGAGGGACTCATCGCCGAGGCGGTAGCGAGCAGCAAGATTGCGCTCGATGTTCTCCACCAGTCCGACGGAGATGCGGCGTCTGATGCGTCGGCAGCCTTCAAGGTCATCGGCCTCGAACTCATCAACCTCGTCGAGATGCTCGAAGGCTACCATGACGCTGCACTGCGTCCGAAGCACCGAGCGGCACGCGCTATCGTCGTTGGTATGATCGCCAAGATGAAGGCAAACGACATCCAGAACGGCGCTACCGAGGAGCAACTCACCCAGTTCGCTCGCGATGCGGTTGGTTTCTTCGAGTCGATTCACATCTGTATGCTCGAAGAGACCGACCGAAAGAAGCGCTACCGGTACAAGAAGAGGTTCCTTGGTGGGTGACCATGTCCGCATAGCCGAGCCGCATGATGCCGTCCTGACGGTGACAGAGAGGGCCATGAAGCATCGGATGCTCATTGTCCTCGAAGCGCTCGAAGCGGGCCATAGCCGAAACGCAGCGGCCTCCATGGCCCAGGTATCGTCTACCACCGTGTCGGCTTGGATCAGGAGTGGGCGCCGAAAGCCCACCCACCTCCTCTACCCGTGGTTCTTTCACGAGATTCAGCGCAGCGAAGGACAGGGCGAGAAGCTCTTTGCCGACATCGTCATCAGAGAGGCGACCGAGAACCACAACTGGCGCGCAGCCATGTTCGTGCTTCAGAAGCGCTACAAGTGGAACGATAGGCCGGATATGGACTCAGACGTTCAGCGAGACCAGCAAAAGGCCCAACTCGCAAAGACCAGGGCCGACACCACCTACACCGAAGAGCGCACCAAGAAGCTCAAGGAAGACGGCGAAGAGGTTGTTTTGGAGCGGCTCCGAGACATCCTCGATGAGGTGCGCGACGAGATGAAGCCGAAGGACGGCGAGAGCCCTGAGCAAGCCAACTAAGCGAGAAGAGGAACTGCGTCGGTGCGCAGCGGATTTCCGCTACTTCTGTCGTTACCTCAAGATCGTAGACAAGAAGGCCAGGCTCGTCACGTTCAAGCCCAACCAGTCCCAGCAGGACTTGGTGAACGCCATCGAGGAGAACCCCTGGGTGTTCGACCTCAAGGCGCGTCAGCTTGGCGGAACGACGGGCGTTGCCGCCTATGCCTTCTGGCATGCCTACTTCCGCTCCAACTTCCGCGTCGGCGTTATGGCCCAGAGCCGTGAGAGCGCTGAACAGATATTTGAGATCTATAAGCGCTTCTACGACAACCTGCCCAAATGGCTCAGGTTTCCCACACAGAAGTCCAATGTCCGAGAACTGCTCTGGTTTCACGGCGGCATGGTTCGAGTCTTCACGGCCAACACCCAGTCCGCTCGTGGCACCACCTATAACTTCCTGCACTGCTCGGAGTTCGCGTTCTACTCAGACGTGGAGCGCACGATTCAGTCGGCGTTCCAGACCGCTACGCCAGACGCTATCGTTGTGATGGAGACCACCGCCAATGGCCTGAACTACGCCCACGACCTGTGGGTCGGTGAGAACGGTTACAAGAAGGTGTTCCTGCCCTGGACCAAGGCCGAGGAATACACCAGGAAGGACAGGCCAAGCGGCCTCGGTCGCAACATGCCGGACAGGTGGCGCGAGTACGCCAAAGAGCACAAGCTCACCAAGCAGCAACTCTTCTGGGCCTTTCACGCCTACCGGACCAAGTGCGGAAGTAACTGGCAGACCTTCCACCAGGAATACCCAATCACAAGCGAGATAGCGTTCATCACGTCCGGTGAGCGCTTCTTCAGTGTCATCTTCCCGCACGTCAAGGCCACCGCTGGCTACCGGCGCTATGAAGAGCCCACCAAGTATCACGTCTATGCTATGGGGGTGGACACCGCGTCGGGGTCGCCGTCGGGCGACTACTCGTCCTTCTGCGTGCTCGATATCACCAACAAGGACAAGCCAAGGTGCGTAAGCACATACTACGCAAGAGTCTCACCAAGCGAGTTTGGAGACACGGTCCACAAGGAAGCCAAGGTCTGGGACGCGCTGGTGGTCGCCGAATCCAACTCGTACGGCCTGAGCATCATCGAGTCCCTCATCGGTGCAGGCTACGCAAACCTCTATCGAAGAACCCAGTTCGACAAGATGGCCAAGCGGTGGAAGGAAGAGTTGGGGTTCGTTACCTCAGTCGCCACTCGGCCGGTTATCCTTTCGCGCCTGCACAAGTTTGTCTCCGAGGAGCGCCTCGCCATCAACGATGACCGAATGAAGGCCGAGATGAACACGTTTGTTTACGACAGCCGTGGTAAGCCACAGGCCGACCGGGGAAAGCACGACGACATGGTATTCGCCTGGGCGCTTGCCTTGGCGGGCGTCGATCAGATAGAGGCCGTTCGAGAAGAGAAACTATCCAAGAAGCCCTCGTCATTGCGCGAGTTATTGGCATACGAGCGAGCAACGGGTAGGGTGTTTCAAGAAGAGTGGGCTGAACGTGAAGAGGACTCCCTCGACATTTTCTCTCATTCACAGTTCGTGCAAGGGCACGACAAACCCGCCAAGATTCCAAGGCGTTAAAAGGAGTTAGAGATGAGCTTTCTAAGCGAAGAGAAGACCGCAGAGCTGTACAAAGAGCTTGAGGGTGGACTTGGTGAGGGAGGCTCGATTGCGTCTTCGACCCCAGACGTAAAAGAGGGTATCGAGACCGCGCCTGCGGTCGAAGAGAAGGTTGAAGTGGAGGCCAAGGAGTCGGAAGTACCGGCGCCAGAGGTCGAAGCCAAGGCCGAAACCGGCAAGAGCGAGGAGCAGGCAGACGCCGCAGCACCTGACGGTAATGCTGAGGAAGAGTCTGTTCCACCGGGTCACCGCGTCCCGTACAAGCGGTTTAAGAGCGTTCTCGATGCGCGCAATCAGTACAAGTCAGAGGCTGACGAGCATCGTTCACAGATGAGCGCTTATGAGAAGCAGATGGAGTTGATGCGGAACGAGATGTCCGCACTGCGAAACCTGCAACCCGCCAGGCCGGTGGAGAATGTTGCTGATCCAATCGACGCAGAGCTCGATAGGCTTCTAGCGGGACAGTCGGAGTTGCCACCGGAGGTGAGACAGCAGATCACAGCCATGGAGTCCCGACTGCACCAGCAAGAGGTTCACGTCGAGCGACAGCGTCTCCGGCACGAAGTGGCCGATGTCGTGGGTAAACACGACGAACGACTTCATACGGATATACAGCAAGTTCTCTATAGCGCCGTGCAACGCGATCCAAACGCAGACCTGAGTCGCGTGGCTGAACAGTATGTGGCGTGGTTGGCCCAACGTGAGGAAGAGGCGATTGCCCGATACCTCAAGACCAACCCAGATGCCTCCGTCGAGGAGGTTGTAGAAGCTACTTCTGGGACTACGCCGGGCGTTCCTAGCCGACCCAAACGGGCCGGTACAGGGGCGTCCAGCGTGGCCACAGCCGCTGACAGACAGGGCTTCGGTTCGATCGCAGAGGGCTCAGAAGCCCTCCTGGGCGCCCTCAAAAAGGGCACGCTCAACCTCTTCGGCTAACAGGAGTTAGAAAATGGCGGAAGCCACAAGAGCATCTCTCGATGCGATTTTGAAGGACTACTACATTGGTCCTCTACAAGAACAATTGAATCAAGAGGTTATGGTCCTCAACTTGTTTGAGAAGGCCAAGATCACATGGGCAGGCAAGCAGGGCGTCGTGCCCGTGCATGTCGGGCGTAACACCGGCGTCGCATTCAAGGCTGAGTCGGACCCCCTCCCCGACGCTGGGACGCAGACCACCAAGCGCCTGACCTTCACCGCCGCCTACCTCTACGGTCGGTTCCAGGTGACTGGTCCGGCGATTGCGTCGGCTGCCAAGGGCGGAACGGCTAGCTTCGTTGGCGCTCTCGAACTTGAGATGGACAAGCTCAAGGACGATGTTCGCAACACGGCTGACCGCACGCTCACAAGCGGTGGTCGCGTCGTTGGGTTCCTCAACCAGCACAAGACCGAGGGTGCCGCTGCCACGTGGGAGTTCCGAGGCGACTTTGCGAAGATTGCCGCAGTGTACAACGCCAAGGGAAGCAACATCGACGTTGCTGTCGTTGACTGCTCCAATGACACCCTGTCTGGCGACACGGTGACCTACGAGTTCATCACGACTTTGGCGGCCATCGACATCACCCACGCCGGGTTCAACCCCTCGGCTGGCACGATTCGCCTCACCAATGCTCTCAACACCAGTGGTGTTGCCGATGGCTTTGGCTGTGCGTTGGTTATCAGTGACACCAATGCCGCAGTGAATGCGCTCCTCGACGAGGAGCCCACTGGTATCTACGGCAACCTCGGTTACGTGAGCCTCTTCGGAGTCGACCGTGGCTCGGTGGCTGGTGACGCGATGGCGCTTCAGTCGGTTATCGCCAACATGGACGCCGACAACTCTGGCAGCGGCGATGCCGAGGCGCTCACGCTTGAGCGCATGCAGCAGATGATTGACGCCATCAACGTCACCAGTGGCCAGGATATCGACCTCATCCTCATGAACCCGATCATGCGGGCGAAGTACACCGCGCTTATCAGCGGCAACATCTTCAAGCCCGTCGAGAAGGCGACTACCGGTGATGGTGGCTTCCTGGGCCTGTCGTACGCTGGTGTGCCGATCAAGAGCGCCCGTCACGTCGACAACGGCTTGATGATCTTCATGAACACCAAGTGCTGGAAGCTCGCGGTGCTCGAAGATGGCAAGTTCGCGGACCTCGACGGAAGCGTTCTGTCGCGGGTTACCGACAACGACAGTTGGGAAGGTTTCTACAAGTGGTACTACAACCACTACTGCTACCGCCCCAACGCCAACGGCGTCTTGACTGGCGTCTCGTTCTAGGTGTGATGTGGCGATTCTCCACGACATCCTGCTTGTTGCCCTCCTTGTTGGCGGGGTGTTCGTGGAAATATCGTTGGTCAGGTTCCTGACCACTTTGAGACGGGTGAAGGGGGAGGAACTTGACCTCCTCCTTCGCCCACCCCATATAGACCCTACGCCCTCTGAAATGTTCGAGGTGATCTATGCTTCCCCTACTGGCACCCATAGCGGCAGCGCTTCAGCCAGCCACAGCGGCAGTCACAGCGTCGGGTAGCCCCGTAGGTGCAGCGTGGACCTCTGGGAGCGGGCAGTATGCTGTCAAGCAGGCAGCACCTCACCTCCTGGAGGATGAGGAAGATGCTTACATAGCCGGGCTTACGCTTGGCCTGGGCGAAACGGCCCTCGGGGGTGCCGACCCGCTCTTTGCCACCACCAAGAACATTGAGCTTGCGGGCGGCCCAGGTCTCGGCTTCGGCGCCTCCGGCAAGGGCAGCCAGGCCACGGCCGAGCAGTATTTCCCCGGCGCCTCACAGGCGTCACCGTATGTGCAGCAGTACCTGGACCCAGGCGGCATCCAGGGGCGTGTCCCGAAGGGGACAACTTTGGGAAGTGGTGCGCAGCCAGTTGACATAGGCGCATTCGACCCAAGCCTCATCAATACGGCGATGGTGTAAGATGCCTGAGTATCCAGAGAGCATCGGGAGCCACCTCCGGTCGTCCCGCAGCGACAAGACCTCCTACTCACAGGTTTGGGATCTATGCACGATGTTCCTCGAAGGGCGTCAGTGGCTCGATTACGACCGAGACGAGCGCAACTACGTCATCAACCAGCGTGCCCGCTCAGACGGTAGTCAGCGACAGACAGTCAACCTGTTGCTCAACATCTACCGGAACATCCTGGCGCGACTGACCATGAGCTACCCCTCTATCGCCGTGATGCCAGCCAGTCCGTCGAATGAAGACATCATCAAGGCGAAGAGTTCCGAGATAGCGCTTCAATACTACTGGCACCGCGAAGACATGGAGTCAAAGCTCCACCGGGCCATCCAGTGGCTGTTGGTGACCGGCACGGTGGCGATGCACAGCTACTATGATGCCGACGATGGCGCGGTTCACAGCGAGCCCGTGAGCCCGTATGACGTCCTCTTCGAGGAGAAGGTCACAGAGCCTCGTGACTCCCAGTGGGTTGCGCTACGCAGCTACCATGTCGAGGAAGACGTGAAGAAGGCGTACCCAAAGTACGCCGACGAGATCGCATCTACGCAGAACGCGGGTGACGGTCCGTCCCTCGACAGCAACCTGCACACCGTCCCAGACGACCGCATCGAACTCATGGAGGTCTACTGGCGAGACGGACGCCACGCCATCCTGGCCGGTGACCTCTACCTCTACAAGGGCACGTGGAAGACCAAGACCTTCCCGGTGCAAATCATCCGCTATACCGAAGTCCCCGGGCGCCTGTGGGGTATCGGGCTCATGCAGCCTCTGCTCGACTTGCAGCGGCTCTATAACGAGCAGCGCACCCAGGTGGTTCACAACGTCAAGCTGATGGGCAACCCCAAGTGGGCCATCCCGAAGACCGCTGGCATCAACTCCTCGGCGCTCACCAACCGGCCGGGTGAGAAGATATTCTTCAACCCCGCTGGCGGTGCGCCACAGCAGATTCAGCCGGTGCCTCTCCCCGGTTACGTCCTCGACAGCATCACGAGGACTCAGGCAGAGATGCACGACGTTGCGGGCATTCACTCGGTGAGCCTTGGTAAGCGGGCGGTGGGCGTAAGCTCTGGCAAGGCCATGCAGGTTCTCAGTGAGCGAGACACGTCTCAGCTTCAGGAGACCCAGACCAACATCGAGAAGGCCATCCGGTCACTGGCCAGGGTGGTATTGGAGTTGATGAAGGAGCACTACGCGGAGCCCAAGATGGTTCGCATGCTCGACCAGGCTGGCAAGGTCATGTACGAGGCCATCAGTTCAACATCCATCGTTGATGACCCTGAGATCTTCATCGAGGCAGGGAGCGCATTCCGTCAGGATGCGCGTGACAGAGATCAGTACGTGCTCGACCTGCTTCAGGCTGGCCTCATCACCCCAGAGACGGCCATGCGGGAGATATCGTTCCGTACCGGCAACGCCTTCATCACCGAGAAGGTGGCGTCCATGGCTCACGCCAAGAAGCTGCTCGAAGCGACCAGGCGTGGGTTCGAGGTCGAGGTCTTCCTCTCCGACGACCTCTCAGCGATGCTCAAGGTCTTCGCCGACTTCGTTCATACCGACGAGTTCTACGCGCTGCCGGAAGAGCGACAGCTTTACATCCGCGATGTGGTCGTCGCTCTCAGCAACCCGCAAGCGAACGACATGGAGTTCCAGCAGGCCGAGGCCATGCAGAAGGTCTTCCCAAGGCAGCCCGGCCCTGGGTCCAACATGAGTCAGCAGATGGCCAACCTCGTAACGGCTGGCTCTGGCGCAACGCAGGGCCAGATGGCCGAGGAGTCGCTCGGTAGGGCGCAGCAGGTCCAGACCCTTGAGAGCGCTCAGTCGGCTCAGGCGGCAGGTCAGGAGGCGCTGATTAGTCCCGTCTTCGGAGGTCTCGGATGACACCAGCAGAGGTCGCCACCAAGTTCAGGCTCTATATCGATGAGCCCGACCAGACGTTTGTCTCCGATGCCGATGTTGAGATCTTCCTCGATGACGGCTATCGCGAGTTCAGAAACCTCGTCTGCGACTCTAACCCGATGATCTACAACGCCATTCAGGAAGTCACGCTGGCCCAGGTCAGAACCTATGACCTCGTCAATGACTCCCCGTCGTTCCTCGGCGCGTCACCTACCGCGACCGCTGGGCGCCTCATCCGGCTCAATGAGTTCAATCGGGTCAATACCGATGGAGTCATAACGCTGCGCTTCGAGGGCCTCACCAACCCCACATCAATGGACGTGGTGGGGTCGAGTTACTACCTGGCCGGAACCAAACTCATGTTCAGCCGCAGCCTCACCGGCACCTTCCAGGTGAACTACGTGCCAGAGGGTGACATCACGTGGACGGGGAGCCCAAGCGCGTATATCGATGACCTCGTAGCCTTCCACGACCTTATCCCGCTCCTGGCTTACAAGCAGTACGCCATCGTTGACGGCGCTGAGAATCAGCCGCTGCTCAGGCAGGCGGCGATTCGACTGGGCGAGTTCAAGGAGTACCTGCTGGCGAGAGCCCACGATGGCGGTGACTACGTTCAGTGCGTGCCCTGGCTCGGTCGCTAATGGCCACTGCCGCCAGCGAGGTCCAGCTTCTCCAGGATGGCATCCAGGCGAACGCTCCCAGCAAGGGGTCGTTCGCTCTCAACATGCTCTTCCACAATAACTCCTGGCAGGTACGCAGGGGTTTTGGACAGGTCACGCAGTTCGATACCGAGATGTCGGCGCCCCTCCCCGGCGCGTTGTCCGACTGGGGCTTTAAGAAGCACCTCGGCAGCCACCTCATCAAGACGAACTTCGGCAACCTCCAGATGCTCAGTGTGTTCCTGGCCGATGTGAACACGTCGTTTACAGGGGGCACCACACCGCGTGCCCCCATCGTGCCGCTCTACGTCGTCAGCATCTATGACCTCACCACCAATGAACGGTTCGAGGTTCCGCTCTACATGCACACCAGCGAGTCGGCTGTCTCGGCTAGCTTCAAGGATGTGGTGCCCACCACCGTCGGCGGTAGAGACACTACGCTGGTCGGCGTCGAGGGCGTGGAGGGGGCCAATCCGCAATACCAGACCAACCGAGAGGCCTCCTACACTGCCTGGGTGAAGGCCAAGGATGAGTTCTTCTTCTTTGAAGAGTTCAATGATATCCTTTACTTCGGCAACAAGACGGCAGGCGTTTGGGCTTACTTGCCCGCCTCGTTCAACGGCCTACGCACGACGGCTGTCGACAGGTCCAATAAGCACGAGTACGCCATGTCGTATGGCGAGTCGAGCATGATCACCCCGGTGGTCCTGAGCCCCGGGTTGAACCCAGAAGCGTTTGACTACGTCCGCACCGCTGACATGGGTGAGCCGGTCGATTGCGCCGTTGTCCAGAACCGGCTGGTCTACGCTACGGGCAAGACCTTGTGGTGGACCGACCCGGGCTTTGCCAACGCTATCAACTCGAACAACGAGTTGATTGTCCCGTCGGAGGAGCAGATCACATGCATCGCCGAACTGAACGCCAATCTGGTCATCTTCACCGCCAACGAGACGTGGCTCTATCAGCCGTCCAACGGCGACATTGTTGTCGACGGACGACTCACGCGAGCGAGCGACACGATCGGCTGTGTGGGGCCAAACGCCATCACGAAGGTCGAGGGTTCGCTGGTCTGGACGGACACGGGCGGCATCTACTCGACTCAGAACGGCCTGACGATTACGCCGCTATCGAACGACATCCTCCCGTTCTTCACGGACCAGGGGATGAGCAACCCAGTCACCTCGTACTTCGTCTCGACGCCGGTATTTGGCCACACGACCTTGAGTGGGGAGCAGCCCCAGACCACCCTTCGATTCGACTCGGAAGGGGTGAAGTGCGTGTATGTAGCGTCGATGAAGCTGCTGGTCATCTCCATCCCGAAACTCAGCGGGGCACTCGTGCTCACCAGCGGGAAGTGGTCTTGGTGGACATTTGAGTCCAACGCCAAAGACGACGGCGGTGTCGAGCCGGTTGCCGTTGTCGGCGTTACCCAGAACGTGCCGTCTCCCTGGGTGCTTGGTTACCAGGACGACTTCTTCGTTCTTGCAGGCCCTGATGTCCAGGCGCTCATCGACGACGCTGAGTATGTCGATGCGGGTACTGACCTGGATAACGACACCACCGACCGGTCGTTCTTCATCCTTGAGTACGGACGCGGCGGCGCTATCGACCGAAGCATCACTGACGAGGACGACCGGAAGATAACCGGAGTCGGCCGCCTCATCGCGCCGATCGGCACTGGAGCGACTGATGACGGTGGGTTTTTCTTCTGGGATCCAATCAAGGTTCCGGTTGGCTACGTCTTCCCTGTCGGTGAACACGAGGTCACCCTCGGCGAGGAGTGCATCCTTATCCCCGTCACCGTTGTGCCTCCCCAAGACGTCTGGGACTTTGCTGGCGGTGAGGGCGTCGACCAGATTCGGATGTATTTATCCTTCGATAACACTCGGTGGGTGCCGATATTTGATGGCGTCGGCACCAGCACGGTTGAAGTGATGGTGCCGCCAGAGAGGCTGGCGAGCGCTATCCCGGCCGCCTCTGACAAGCCGTGGACTATAGCGACCTATACCAACACGAGTTTTGGCACACCATCTGCGACCGGTGGTTACCTCCTGATAGCGTGGACCGGCTCTGATGCGGACCACTACCACAAGCCCCAGATGAACCTTAACCAGGGACGCCACAACCGGCTCCTCTACCTGCCATTCAAGAGAGTGGTGGCGAAGGTCGCCGACGACACAAGCGGCATGGCGTGGCAGGTTCATGTTGACTCGGGGAACACAAGGGCGTGGCTCGATGATGATGTGAACGGCATCCTGAAGCGCATACCGCTCTACGTGCTTAACCGATGGTCTCTTGGCACTGACTCCGTCCGAAAGGATGACTCGGTAGCGCAGCCTGTCGACTGGGCCTACAAGTCCACCAATGTCGGGCTCGAAGAGGGCAAAGAACTCAAGATGCGTGGCGTCTGGGCCAACCTACTCAGCCATGGCGCGGGGACAGACAAACTCAATACCGTGTGGCCCTACGGTCTCTTCAATACGCTCATCGGAAGCGACCGGAAGGAATGGATCACCCAGATCATCGACCTCTCTCCAACCCAGGCCGCCGTCGAGCAGCAAGACGAGACGCAGCCGTTCGAGAGCAAGAACACCCTCCGCACAAGGGTGCAGAAGTCTGACGGGTCACTCACCGACAAGGTCTTCCAGACCGGCGGCACCGACATCACCTGGGGCGACACCTCCACCCAGGCCACAGGCAACCTGCTCATCGGTGATGAAGACACCAGTGAGCTATCCATCAGCATGTCCGTCAAGGGCCAGAGCTTTAGCGTCATGCACTTCGGGTTCATCATGAACCGGGCCGAGAAGCTGATGATGGAGGGCATACGCGGCCTCATCCGTGTCGTCGGTGGTCGGCGAAGGAGGGGCAGGTAGTGGCCACCACCGGCATATATAACCAACTCCTGCGCCCAGCCGAGACGCCAGAGGAGATCAATGACCAGGCGCAATCTGACCAGATATCCGAGCGCGTCACACAACTTGGCCTGCTCACGGCTGGCAGCCCGCTTGCTGAAGAGCGCAACGAGGGCAACACCTACAACCTCACCCAGGGCGAACACGGCGCGTTGGACCACAAGGCACCCCATGGCGACATAAGGGGTGTTGTGGCTGGCGCTAGCTTCAACAAGCGGTGTGTCTTCTCGGCAAGCGGTGTGGTCACGGGCGTTACCTTCACAGACGCAGGCGATGAGTCACTGGCTGAGATTGTTCGCGTGACGTTTCCAGGCAGCGATACCGGCGTCATGTTCATCAACTGCACCTTCATAAGAAGCGCTGCCAGTTCTACATGCCATGTCCTGGTAGAGTCAGGCAGCACCGCCATCTTCATTGGCTGCACGTTCAGGGGGCGCAGCCAGGACGCCGGAGACGTCATCAATAACAAGAACGCCTCTGCGGTCGCTGTGCAGGTCATCGGCTCGTTCAACTACACGGCCAACGCCAGCCTGGGGTCCAATATCACGATCACGGGAGTCCTCAAGCCATGACGTGGAGGAAGAACGCGAGGACGATCACCAAGGAGCACTTCTCCGACGGAACGACGATCGACGGCAATCGGATCGATACGGCCCTCGATGACGTCGTCGACCGCGTCAACGAAGTCCCGTACGGAGACCTCCGTAAACGCTGGGTGCCCATCACCTACGTCGCTGGCTGGACGCCGCAGTCGCCCCAGTCCATTGAGACAGACGAAGACCCCACTGACTCGGTCAACGGCGAGATATCGGCCACTCACCACTGGCCCTGGATGGTGGTGCGGAATACCGGCATAGACCAGGTGGTCGACGGCACGACCGGGTCGACGTCCACCGACGATGACCTCGTCACCAACCCATATCGCGCCAAAGGCGCCCAGGCCCCAGGAGTCTTCCCCTTCGGTGGCGCTACAGCAGGGGCGGGGGCGTACTCCGATGTCTCGACCCCCATCGGCGAGCAGTACGCATGGACGCGCTCATGGTTCCTGGAAAAGCCCAGCATCCTCGACGCTATCAATCTGGTGTTTGAGTTAGATCACGCAAGCGCGGGCGCATCCAAGATCTACGCGAACACGTTCCTCTACGGGACCACCGCACCAGACGGCTACGCCGCGTCCTCTGACGACCATGGCCTCGCCATTATCGCTACCGTCGATAACGAGTTCGACCGAGAGGACCAGAACTTGGCCGACATCGAGGTGATGCGTAAGACCTTCCGCATCAATAGCGATAAGTTTAGCCCGCTACCGCTCCCGCTAGGGTCCGACGCGGCGGGAGCCACCTATGACGACTTCGCACCCAAGCCGCAGGTCAATGTGGGCGTGGGCGCATCCACCGTTCAGGGCGTCCGCATTCACCTGGACTCCCTCAACATACCCATCCACCAGAACGCCCGGTTGCGCGTATCGGTTGTGATACCGAACTACCCCTCTACGCTACAGCCATGCGGCTGGCACCCAAGCAGCCCACCGCTGGCGAAGCCCTACCCCTGGTTACAGCAGAAGGTCCACATGACTGTCACCATGCTCGAAGAGGTGACCAGTGGCTAAGATCACACGTAAGCGCCTGTCTCGCGGCACAAAGATCATGCCGGAGCACGTCTCCGCACCGCTGGCAGCAGCGGCCTCAGAGCTTCAGAACATCAACATCGAGAAGACCCAGATGAAGGCGCCCATGGCGCCGTTCTGCGTCAACCTCACGCTGCCCTACCTCACCCATGACACAACACCCGTAGGGACTGCGTCCATACCCTTCGCGCTCCCCCCTCTTCAAGAAAACTTCCAGGCGGCCGGAACCTACGACCCAGACGCGCCACAGATGAAGCTGAAGTCGGTATCGTTTTCGTGGGACCAGAGGGCCGAGCCAGCGGCCATCGCCAGCCAGTTCTGGGGGCTGTCAGGCAGCGGCACAGCCGACACCGGCAAGTATGGCTATTCATCTGAGCAGGGAAAACTCACCTACGATGACGTCTCCAAGCTCGACACCGTCCTCTCCATCCACTGCAAAGACCAGACCTTCTTCGGTAACGCCTTTCCGCACAAACTCCAGCGCGAACTCTGGTCGACCGTCATCCCGGCGTCGGGCTTCACGGATCACACCCTACGCGCCAACCCGTTCCTGGTTACCGACCTCGATATCGCCATCGACCAGCACAAGACGTTTGTCTTTGCGGTGAGTTGTCCAGGGCTTACCGACACCCAGAAGCGATTCCTCGCATTGCCGTCCATTGAAGTGTCTATGAAGTTCGTATGCGAACTGATGCCACGCGACAGCGGGCAGACTGATGTGCAAAACATCCCCCAGCGAGGCGGCAGCGGCAACAACAAGTGGGGCGCAAAGACCGCGCCCACGGTCACCATCAACACACCGGCCGCTGGCACGGCTATCGAGGCAGACGCCACCGATGGCGTTGAGTACAACATCGCGGTCATTGACGATGAGTTCCGAGAGAAGCTCAGTGGCGGCTATGACCGGTTCGCTGATGTCCCGCCGACCGAGACCATCAAGGACGACGCCGCCTACGAGGTCATCGCTGTACCGCTCTTTCAAAACGCAGCGCATGGCGGCATCAGCGCTAACAAGACATACTCAAGGACTTGGCCGTATACCGGCACTCGAATAACGGGCGTTGCGGCTCGCGGGCTGTTCGACCGTAGAATCGTCCCCATCCACCACTCCTACACCATCCATCACGCCATCCTGGCGTGGAACTGGACCCCGTTCCGCCCGCTCGGCGCTGCGCCCGGCACAACGCCCATCGACCCCGCCACGAGCGGACTCGATGCTACCCAGCAGCAGGCGTGGCTTGTTTGCCCCAGCGAGGCCATCGGGCTCAAGGTGGGGGTCGGCCTGGGCACTGGCATGTCTGGTGATGGGTTTGGCTACGACGAGATCGCCGCGCTCGCCCTTACCGACCCCAACAACACCGCCGCAGACGTCGCCGGACCAGACGGATGGGGCACGGAGTCGGGGCAGGAGACCCTGATAGACCGCATCAAGACGATCAATGCCGCCCCTGCGGTTTATCCCGCCGACGGAGCTTCTGGCGTGGGTGGGTTGAACACTAAATGGAACTGGGAACTGCACTCGCTAGGGCTCGCAGGCAGCGGGGGCACCGGGTACTACGCCCAGGGAAAGCCCGTCTTTACCGGCCCAGGGTGGACAACTACCCAATCACGCTCCAACCTTGGGGGCGCCACACCCGCGACCGCAGGCGCAGAGCAGTGGATTGAGGTGCGGGGGTTGCTCTACCCCACCGACGCGACGAAGACGCTCTCCAACACCGTCTCATTTCCCACAGCCGGTGGCTCGACCATCGGTGACTATGCGAGCATCTTGGTAGGCTACGGTGGTTGTTATGTGTATCTTATCTGCAAGAAGAGTCTCACGAGTTAGGAGGAACCAATGGCTGGATATAGCACTGTAGCACCGGGCGCGACCCAGATTGGACCGCAGACTACCGGTGAGCGTGGTGGCTACTCTTCCCCCGGCGTCTACCGGATGGCCGGACGACCGGAACTCGTAGGCCCACGGGACTACCAATACTCGCTCGATCCCGCGATTGAGGCGGACCTCCAGACCATCTATGGTGATATCGCTGGTGCCCAGCAGGCAGAGCTTGGCGGTATCCGAGACTTCATCGGTAGCCTAGAAGGCGCCGAGCAGCGAGGCCTGCGAAGCATCGATGCTGGAATCGGTCAAGGCATAGCGGCTGCGCGGAGCGCGCCGGGAGGCCGACTCAGCCCGACCCAACTGCGGGCGGCGGGTCTTGAGGGCGGACTGGCGAAGGCGGCGTACCAGTCTGAGACGATCCCGGCTATCTTGCAGGCCCGATACGAGAGCCAGGGACTACTGGCCAAGAAGACCCAGGAGATTGATGCAGCCAGGAGTGCTCGCATCCAAGAAGTCCAGGACATG
>Ga0208553_1000211_pt1 | contig 22906 bp, 21 predicted proteins | sample 6_EtaG_FD_184079 | JGI IMG/M metagenome (GOLD analysis project Ga0208553, IMG submission 184079) | Marine viral communities from the Subarctic Pacific Ocean - 6_ETSP_OMZ_AT15160 metaG (SPAdes) (version 2) | ecosystem: Environmental > Aquatic > Marine > Oceanic | place: Pacific Ocean | collected...
CCATGACTTTCTCTCTCTCTTTCTATATTATCCCAAGGCAATTGCTAGTGCTGTTACCGTACTCTCTTTGGCTAGCTGTGCGCCCTCGACAGAAATCTCACCGGCAGATGCCCGTGCAATAGTGGTATCAGTAGCGTGGCCCAGTTCAATTCCGGTAAGTTGCGGGCTGTCTCCAGTACCAACACCAACCGACGTTCGTAGAGTAGCACCACTCTCCCAGGCAAGGGCGCCAGCACCAGTAGCAACCGCAATCTCCCCATCAGATGATGCTGCGCCGAGTGTGTCCAAATCCTGGAGATTACCGTCAAGTTTTGCTAGCTGTGTACCTTCGACAGAAATCTCACCAGCGGATGCCCGTGCAATTGTTGTGTCGCTAGCGTGGCCCAATTCGATCCCGGTGAATTGCGGGCTATCCCCAGTACCAACACCAACAGACGTTCGGAGTGTAGCCCCACTCTCCCAGGCCAAAGCACCAGCGCCAGTGGCTACTGCAAACTCCCCATCGGATGATGCTGCGCCGAGAGTATCCAAATCTTGAAGGTTGCCGTCCAATTTTGCTAACTGTGTACCTTCTACAGAAATCTCACCGGCAGATGCTCTTGCGATTGTCGTATCGCTCGCGTGGCCCAGTTCAATTCCGGTGAATTGGGGGCTGTCACCAGTACCCACCCCCACACTAGTTCTAAGGGTTGCACCACTTTCAAGGACAGGGTCAGTTGTACCATCACCTACAAGCATCTCACCGTCTGCCAACACTGCCGTTGCCGTTATAACACCAGTGCCAGACCCCAACAACACCCCACCATCAGTTAGAGTGGCAACACCAGTCCCACCACCAGGGACGGTAATAATTGGTCCCTCCCCAGTAGTCCCATCGTGACTATGGCCAGAGGTACCGTCAAAGGCATCTTCAAGTGCCTCAAACTCATTGTTGAAATCACTGGCATCAGCAACCTCGCCATCAATGATCTCAGTGTCAGACTGTCTTGTATATCCAGTACCCATTTTTATCTCCGATAATATGGAACGTATTCAATCACAAATCCCTCAATGGAGTGGGGAGACTTGGTATCATCTGTCACAAATTCTAGGGCGGCTGTGAACCCTGACCCTTCAACATTCTGTCTGGTACTAGGCTCAAAGGTGGCTGCGTATTTGGATGCCCCATATGTAAATGAAATGCCATAAATAGCTGCGGCACCACTGTTTACAAGAGTATATTGAGTGGGCTGTTCAGTGCCAGCTTTGTTGTAGTCATAATAGACCTTCATACCAATGCTGACATCACCCTCTACACTGTAGAATACACGGACTGAGTGGAGGGTCTTTCTTATTGTAATATCATCGAAGAAGTAGTCTGGTGTCCGGTAAGCTGACTGGACACTGGAGCCGTCAAAGTCATCCCCACTCTCTTGTTGGTGGATATACCCGTTGGCATAGCTACCATGTAATACTATCTCAGCATCTCCCACATAGCTACTGTCACACACTCGGGGTTTAACCCCCTTCATCTCAGACCACTCCCAACCAACATTCCCATCAGGGCTGCGTCGGATGGCACCAATGATACCCTTGCTCTGAGCTACACTCACACTAGACACCGGGTAGAATAATCTATACTGGCTCTTCTCCCTGATCACAACTGAACTAATCTCGGTGCTGGAGAAGTTGGAGATGGTGGACATGTCGTTGATGAGTGGCTGGATATTCCTGGAGATGCTCCCCAGTTCAACATCATCAAGTTTCTCAGTACCAGCTATTGTCCTGATACCATCCGGTGCTAGAAAAATAACATCACCACCAATCTCTTGGACAGACCCCTTTGCCAAACACCCAATATTGTCTGTAATCCTCTTCAACTGAAAATCTGCAACTGATGTACCTACAAGCTGGTGGATGGAGTTTTTACATAAAATAATAAGGCGATCCCTCCAAGACACCATATCAATGATAGTGTCCCCTACCTGAATAGTTCCTGATCCCTGTGCTGGGTCAAAAACTGTGTCAGAGAAGGGCTGGGTGAAGGTGATGAGGCCAAGGTTTGCACTCTCTCCTGCGAAGAACAGGTGGTCAGAGTGGGCAGCACAAATTCCAGGGTTTGTGGGAGCATTAGTACCGTTGAGAAGAGTGTAGGTAGAACCATCGTAAATAGCGGCTTGGTTGACACCATCACACATGACGATATTAGCGGTACCATCCCAGTTATATATATCAAAGTCGTACACCCCTGCACTTGTTCTAGTGGCTACAGTGGCCCAAGTTGTCCCCGTCCCAAAGTAGACTGTATTCAATCTACAAACTACTACGCCAGAGTTGAATATTTTGACACCCAAGACTACACCAGATCCAGACACCTCAGTGGAAGAATATTTGGAGTGCCCAGTAATACGACGGTAGCCACCATTCAAGCCTACCTCATAATTGAGGAGATTGAGAGCCTCACTCTTGTTTTCCCGCAACACGTTCTCGTTTGTTACAAGACCGCCGTGTGCCTTAATTAGGTCAGAAGTTACAAGCTTGTGTGCAGCGGTTGTAGCCATTAACGTGCCCGGAAGTTTTGTGGACGTTGGATTAACTCAGTCCTCATACTTGCTACAATATCCTTGTAGTTGGTTTCACTGTCAGAGGCTGCTGCCATATCTTGCCTGAACCTGTAACAGTACATAAGTGCCCGCTCCCTGATGGCATCCTTCCACCTGTCTGGGATACTCACCGTAGAGGCATTAACAGTGGCATCGGTGTGGATTACCCAATATTTATATTCAACAGTGTACTGGCTACTATCAGGAATGTTGCTGAGGGAGTACTTGTCATTCTGACGCCTAACAACACTGTCAGGGGTAGAGAAGTTAGCTGGGCTTTGGTACTTCTCATCAGCCCGTCTAGTATTCTCCCACTCTTCCAGGTCCATACTTTCAAGTTTCACAGGTGCATCTTTGAAGAACACCTGGAGAAAGTCAACATCATGGTTGGCATTTGTAGAGTTTGCAAATTGGATATATGAACATTGGGAGGTGGCGGAAAACTCTACACGATGGAACTCACCAGCTCCCAAGTCTGAAACTGTATATGCTGTAGAACTTTGAATGTCTTGGGCACCTGTGCTAGTACCCACTTGTAAATTAACTGTCCCACCTACAATCCTAAAATCAAGAACATACCTTTTGTTCTCAACAGTGGATATTGACTGTTCCATAGCCCCCACACCAGAAGCCCCACCAGCTAGCCTAGCACGACCATTACCATCAGTAGTGTGAGTAAAACTACCAGTGTCACTAGAATTATCAGTCCAAGAGGTAATAGATGAAGCAAAAGCACCATTAGTAGCAAGGTCTGTAGAATAGAGAAAGAAACTCTCCCAATCAATTTGGCGGTATGAAGACGGGAGGTCGTAGTCTTGTTGGCCAACAACAGTTGAATCATTTTGAGTTTGAACAGCAAACGGCCACTCAATCTCTTCATTGTATATATCACGGACGGCACGGTTGACTGCCGTGTTAACATATTTTGTAAAGCCACTAGTAGTCGAGACATCAGTAATCTCCACCTCGTTCAACTCTCGGAGAACATCATTCACCAGTGTCAAAAAGGTCACTGTAGTAGCCATTACAAGTCCTTATGGTCATTAGAGGATACTGGGGGAGCCATAAAGACCCCCCCAATATTGTGGCTAGGAGTTGGTAGCAGTCTCGCGGTGACCAGACACATCCAACAGGACAGCCCAGATGCGAACAAGACCAGCGGTAGCAGCTGCGGTGTTCACGGTAATATCAATAGTATCACCAGTGGTAGCCGTAACCATAACGCGCTGATTGGTAGCAGAAGGGGAAACAGCAGTACTGTAACCCGCAGACGTACTATCCAAAGCAGCAGCCCAACCGTTAGCAGCTTGACCGGCACCATCCAAGTCTAGAGTTGGGGTGCCATCTGAGGTGAATGCAGTTAGAACCTCAAGACCAGCAGCCAAGATCAAAGTCTCCTTGGGAACTGCGATGGCCTGAAGAACGTCAGACGCAGCCACGCCCGCAGAACTATTGATGAGGCCCACGTTAATGGTGTTCTCCATCAGATAGGGGAAGCGGTTTGTAGCAGCATGTCCACCAGCCTCTGCACCCAGCGTCATATCATAAGTAGCCATAATTTTATTCCTTTCTTATGATAACTAGTCGATGCTGACGTAAGCAACGGCAAGGGCTTCGGGGCGAATGACCTTACGACCATAAAGGTGTAGGCCACGGACGATATCCGCGAAACTATCGGGGTCACGGAAAGCTTCAGTCTTGGCAATCTGACTGGCAGTTGCGGTACTGGACATGTGGCCAGCAACACTAGCATACCAAGTGGAACCAGACTTAGGCGCATTGTTGGTCTTGTAGCAGCGGAAGCCACGGATAAGACCATCAAATACCCGACCATTCCGTAGGGGGGACTGGTTGTCACCAGTAACCTCAACAGGAAGGATTTTACTGTTGACATCAGACATCTGTTCCCAAAAGATAGGAGCCGCTACAAAGAAACGGTTCTCTTCAGGAACATCCTGATCGTCAAGCAGGCGCTGTAGCCGTGCCATTACGGTTAGGGGGTCTACCTCACCAGCGGAGAAGCCGGTATCAATGGGAGAACCAGTTGAACCATAATAGTTGGCGGCAAGAGCGTTCTGGCGCATGTATTCAAGAACTTCACTATCAAAAGTGTCCTTGAGCTTGTAGGCGCCACTGGAGGTTGAGAGGGCTTGCCAATTTACATGTGACTGACGCTCTTCAATGTCATCCACCTTAAACTGGAAGGCATTTGCCTTATCCACCTGCATCTCAATCTCATCGTCTGCTAGGTCTTGCGTGGTTAGCTTCTGCCCACGAGCATAAGCGGCCACGGTGATTGCTGGCTCCTTGATGATATTTACCTTATCACCAAACGAGGAAATCTCACCGGCATAATCGGTGTTTGTAACATCTTCCACAACACTTGCGCGACGGAAGAATTTAAGCACCTTCTGGGACCAAATTTCTGGAACCCAGTTACCAGTGTTGAGGTTTCCCCAGCCAGCAGCTTTAGCAACTACGGCCATTTTGTGTACCTCATGTGTTTAATCATCAACAATCCGGCCCTCTTCAACGGCAGCGTCTATTTCAGCCTCATGCTTCTCAAACTCTGCCCCTTTGAGGGACCTGATTTCTGATAGTTTCCAAATGCGTTTACCGTCATCTGTTTTCAAGGGTGTTGATCTTTTAGACCCAACAGAAGTGGCGGCATCGCGGTTTCTTTGGTTCTTAGTCCTCTTGGGTTTGTCGGACTTTTTAATGCCTACCTCTGCTTTATACATATCCACAACACGGGATGCCCACATGACATTTGTGTTGTTTTTGAAGATTGCGTCCGAAATTTCTTCGGGTTGGGCGTTTAACCACCCCAGGAAGTTTTTATCCTCACGCAACTCATCAAAGTCTGTGTGTGTATTCAACAGTTCTTGGTAAGCGGTCTGTGCCTCTTGCCCCCTGTTCTTCTGTTGCAGTTCGGCAACTTCAGCAGTTAGGGTAGCAGCACGTTCCTGTGCCTTCTTTTCGGCTACTGTCTCTACAATCTCCATGACATCTGGATATTCGGACCTAAACTCTTCAAGCTCTTCGTTGGTCTTTTGTGGGGCTTGCCTAGCAGCAGCACTCACTTCAGCCTTGAATTGCTCTTGTTCAGCTTTGACCTCGTTTAACTTTTTGTCATGGTAGGACTTGAGATCGCCATAACGCTTCTTCCAGTCCGTTGTATCCGCAACCTGTTCAGGAGTGGTTGTGAAGCTCTCACCCTCTTCATCAGGGTCCTCTTCAGGTTCTGGATCCTCGGCAGGGTCGCTATCATACAAACCTTCACGGTATTTGTTACGATAGAGAGTATCTTCCGGGGTGACAGTCTCCTCATTAGTGGTAGGCATCATATTATCTCCTTCAAATTAGGGCCACAAAAATGTGGGTGGCTAGTTTGAAGCTACTCAAGGGGCCAGAATATTCATGATTAAATTTCTGGGTAGCCTCACTCTATTTGTTGTAACTACAAAGCATTCTGCTCATATTTAGACACGAAGTCTTCTACTTCGCCAGCCCCCTTGGGGGTATTGTAATAGGTCTTCCAGTATTGTGCTAAACCTATTACATTATCCTCATGTGGTAGTTTCTCTGGCTGCATCCAATATTTTAACCGGGCTACTTGTGTCTGGAAACCCAGGTCAGTCTTCAATACATATTCCAACTCACCGTGGTAGAGTGGTATCTGTATCTGTGGTCTTTCAGTGGCGTACCTCATGACATCCTGGGCAGTTGTTGGCTCTATTTGATAAACACCACAAGCTGGACCGGGGCCGTGTTGTTTCAGGAAGGTTAAGTGGCTCTCAGTAATCGCAGTACCCACCAGTAAGTTTTCAGCAGCTTGTGTGTGCATCCCCATAATTACAAGAGTGGGTCTGACTACATAAATGCGGAAGTGGTGGGGGTTAATCATCCTAATCCCATATATATGTGTGGTCCCCTAACTTCACTGTTTCAGTCTTACCCTTATGGTAAGGGGGGGTAGGTCCGCTGTAAAATGATGTTGCTCCCTCTGTGGGGTCTTCATGTACCTCTGTGTTTAGAGCATCCACTACATATTTTCTGTACTTGTGAAAATCTTTGTCCTTCAAATGCTTAAGATGGTAACCTTTGAAATCCCCACTGGTTATAACTGCCATTACCGGGTCTACGTGTTTACTCTTCTTAAACTTTAAATCACCTACTTGATGTTCCCTCACCCTATTTAAAGCTACCCAGATTGGCCCTTTGAAAGCATCTGTACCGTGGCCTCTTGTTATTTGGTTCCTACCCTCTCCAATAGCCATAGCGGTTAGATGGTCAATGGCCTCTTCAGATGCTCCACCCAGAAGCTTGTTGTAGGTTGAGCGGTTATACTCTACGGGGTCTGCCTCTGCCTCTGGAATGAAGGGTGGGTCAGGTACTTCACTCATCTTTTTTTTTACGGGGGCTGGCTTCTCTTCTTCCCCGCCAAATATGAAGTCAACGGCATCTTTAATGCTGGGCCAATTACCACTTACGCCCTTAAACCCATACGCCCAGTTGCCCAACGCTTGGAATACATTCTGGTGTTTTACCTCTCCACCATCCTTATAAGATCTACCATCGATAATGCCTTGAAGTTGTTTTTCCATTACGTCGTCATCGATAAAGGGGACTATCTTTCTCCAGAAAATCTCCAGCAAGTTTTGGCGTTTTTCTAAAGGTACATCCCTAGGCTCCATAAATCCGGGAGGGACTGCCCCGGGGCCATACTCCATGATGCCAGGGCTAAAGTTGCCCCTGAATTTATTACCTCGCCTGAATTTATTACCTCGCCCAAGAGCTTCAGCTTCTTCCTGGTCATCAAACGCACCTCTACTCAGGGCATCATAGAAGTTTTCTTCAAGCCTACCCCCCATCATTTTAATCTGTTCGGCAATTGGGAGTTTACTACGTTCTTTCCTAGCTTCCTCTCTAAATTTAAGATGGTCTTGCCAATTGGGGTTATAGCTTTTTTTGTGCATAGGGTCAGTGCTGCCACCAGTAGCAAACCCACCCTTTGAAAGGTCTGTTTGTGGTTTATTTTTTAGATTACCAGAATACCCACCCATATTCAGACCAGTACCCTTCCAGAACGTGGGGTGATCTCCACTTTTGTAATCACTAGGCCAGTGTTGCTCCCCAGTCTCTAAATCAAGTCCTGGCTTAACCCCAGCCATGTAGGCTGCTCTATAGTCATACTGTTTGGTATTTAAGTCTGGTTCTTCCCCATATTTGTTTACATATTCATCCCACCACTTTGTTTTCTTTATAAAGCTTTGAAATTCTTCCTCTACAAAATTTTCTGGTTTTTTTACACCACCATCTTGGTATTTATCTTTTGTATACCCACCCCCATAAAAACCAGCGGGCTGCCCCATCTCCTGCATCTGGTCTGGGGTTAAGGTTTCCTCTGGGATACTCTCACCAGTCCCCTCAAGCCCTTGCTCCCGTCTTTTCTGGGTGGCACCAGACTGGGCAAAACCCTTATCATTAATCTTATCAAAAGTCTCTACACCAAAATAGTCTACAAATGGACCAGGGAAGACAAACTCTCCAGCCGACACGTTAATAACCTCAAGAGAGGGGTCTTGTGGGTCAGGTTGCCATCCAGTAGCTTGTGCCCCTTCCTCCAACATCTTTTGTAGTTTCTTGATACCCACTGTCTGAACAGCGTCGGTATTGACCACATATGAGTTTGCAGGAACCCTTGTCTGAATGCTGTCACTATCTTCAGTGCCTGGACCCCGTACCATTCCAACAATAATTGGGATGGACTGGGGTGGGGGTTGTTGTGGCTGTTCTACAAACCCTTCCCCACCCATCATCTCTGGGGGCATACCAGCTTCTGGGGGGCCTTGGGGTGGCCCACCTTCCCCTGCCAACATACCCATCAACTCTGGGGGTAATCCCCCTCCCATTTCTGGCCCTGGTTCTGGGGGTGGGGCGAAACCGCCGTCTTGATATTCTGTACTTATAAGCCCCCCTTGTTGTAGTTGTCCGCCAGCGTCAGCTTCTGCATCACTTCCAGCAGGACCAGCACTAGCAGTACCCTCTCCTCCAGCACCAGAAGTCCCTTCACCTGCCCCACCCACAGATGCATCAGGATTACCTGACCCAGCTCCCGCATCACTCAGCCCATACTCAGCCTCAATACCATATGAGCTACCTGCGGGGACACCAGAGGTAGCGGGATCATCCAGCCCATACTCAGCCCCAATACCTTTTGAGCTACCTGCGGGGACACCAGAGGTAACACCAGGTGGTGCTGCTCCGTAGGGATCAAAAACTACCCCCTTTAGTAACGCCTCCTGGAGCGCAAGGGCGCGATCCTCCTGTTCTTCGCCAGCCTTCCGACCTAGATAGGCAGCTTCTTCTAGCTCATCCATAGTCGGTAGTTGGATAAAATCCCACTTATACCCTGTACCCTTACGCTCTCTATCCTCCTCGGTAGCTTCGCGCGCTGCTTTTTCATGCTCACTCTCCAATTTTGCTTCTTCTTCTTCTGCTTTTTCTTTTTCTTCTGTCTGGGTTATGGCTCTCATTGCGGCGTTAATCTGCGCATTAGTAAGGGTTTTATCAGTAGCGTCGAAGATTGCCCTTATATTGTCTACAGGGCTGAACCCTCCGGCCGAGCCATCATTTGAGCCAGCCCATCCACCTTCTTGGTAGTTTACTTTCCCGCCTTTTGCCCACGGGGAGAGTCCGGGACCGGTTTGGCTGGAGGTTGGATCAAAATCACCCGGACTGTCCCCAAACATACCTTCAGTACCTTCAACACTTTCGGCAGCAGCATTAGCAGCCATAGCATCCGCAGCATCCGCAATACCAGTTGGGCCAGCGGTTGTAGTGGTGGTAGGGGTAATTGATCCTGATCTCTGCGGAGGTGGCGGAGGTGTAGGAGAGTGTTCTTCCTTTGCTGCCGTTGGCGATCTCTTCGGCAAAGGCATCCTCGGCTCGATCAACGTCAGCTCGGGTTGTTGAACGGCTAATGCTCTAGCAGCACTTTTTTCTACTCCATCTTTCATATGAGCAGTCATAGTCTCTACTTGAGCCTCGGTTAAATCAACAACATCTTCATCATTAATACCCAACCCCCAGTTAGTCCCAGGTAAAGAATAACTACCATATGTACCAATATTACCATACGCATCAGGGGAAATGTCTTCTCCAAATGCGATGGTTCTAGCATGTGCTGCCCCAATAGTTCCGGGGGCGAACCCCAAGCTAGCACCGCTCGTAGCAGCATCTCTGTCTTTAACTTGCTGTGCCCTTTGAAGTGATAGTTCATAGTAAGATTTCTCTTCTTTATTCATTTTACCAAGATTAAAATTACCAATGCCAAACTTACCCTCCATAGCAGCCTTAGCATTAGCTTCGACAGAAGCTTTTGGGTCCATACTAAATGTGCTTGAGATATTATCAATCAGCCCCGGAATACTTGTGGGTATATCAACAATCTTGCCGAAAGTAAAATCAGTAGTATCAAACCCAGCAGGATCACCAGCCCCTACATCCCCACCAAAAACCTCATCCAACCTATCCTTAACCTTGGCATCAATATCAGGATCAGATATGGGGTCATCAGGGTCCAAACTAATATTAGGGCCACTAGCCGCAAAGGGGTGTGGACGGAGAGTTGTAAAAGGTACGGGGTAGTTAGGCATCAGAAATCCAACCTTCTTGTTGTGCTACCTTCTCATCCCTGTCAGATAGCTCGAAATTTTCAAGTGTAGTTCTAACTTGTTTGTCAAGCTGCTGGAGCGTTTCCAGTAAAGCCAGCTTCCCCAGCGCCCGGAACGCTTCCAACTCCGATGGTGCCACCACCGCGTCCTGAACTGTCTTCCGGGTTAGCTCCTGGAGGTACTCCTCCAGCGCCACCAGGGCCTGGGGGTTGTTGACCAGGATTAGCAGCTTGCGGGCTTGTTCCTTGTTCATTTTGTACTTGCATCCCCTTTAATATCTCAGCAAATATTGCTGCGTCATCCATGTTGTTTACCATGCTCTCTGGCTCAATATCCATTGTAACTGCCAGTTCCCTCAACAAGTTTGGCATTTTGAAGAAGGGGGCAAGCATGGGATTACTGGCAACTTGTAGGAGGGTTGTCAAGCGTTGTGATCTAACCTCTTTCTGCATCAGGGCAGCGGTACCACTTGCCTTGATTTCTAGATCACCTACAATCTCGGGGGTGTCCTCATTGAACTGCATGTTCCACTGGTAGAATGCTTCCCCCAAGGGTTTTAACAAATATTCATCCAGGTTTTTGACCACTGTTTTAATGTTGACAGAACCGGCATTCATCAACATACTCAAACCTGATGCTGTTCGACCTGTTCCCGTGACCCCTGTCTGCCCGTGCATCACTGAGGGGATACCAGTCTCCTCGTCAGCTAGCTGTCTAGCCTTGTCATACATTTGTAGGTTTTCAGGTGCTGTATTGGGGAATTTAATACCGTGGATAGCTTGCCCCGGTTGCCCAGACTGCCGTCTAAACACTTTCCCGGGCCACACCTCATAACTTTGACCGGCTACAAGCATTGTCTCATCCACATCAAAGACGAGGTTGCCAGCCAGTGCTAGGTTATCAACAGCCATTCTAACATGCCCGTTCATCAGGAGTTGGGCATCTTCCATGTTTTCAGCCACCCCAACACCGAAGAACTGGTAGGGGTTCTCTTCATAGGGGACTACATGATAGGGGATACGCGCAGGAGTGAAAGGATTAATAACAGCACGAAGTATCTCATGACCACAAATCCACGCATTGATTTGTACCTCATCATCGTACTCTTCAATCTCATCCAGGTCGATCCCAGCTTTAGTGGCCGTATCTTTATCAACCAAACCCCAATATTCATGCACATCAAACCTGTCAAAGTCTTGCTCTTGGGTGTTGTCTTCTAGGTTGTAGAGACTATCCTCATAATCCCGCTTCTCATAGTTGGGACCCTTTTCCAAGCATCTTGTGATGGCATCCCCCCGGAAATATGGGAGGTTTTTGAGGTTCCTCAACTCTCCCCTGTTCATCCGGTGACGCTGGATCACCCACTCAGCCTCATGTATATTGCGGGCTGCTGGGTCAGGGTAGAAATCCCAACAAGATACTGAACTAATCTCCGGGACCAGTTTTTCCTCTGGCTCGTATAGTCTGCCACCCTCCCCCTTGGTCCACTTGTGTACGGTTTTAAACGTGTTAAATGGACCCTTTATAATACCGGACCCCAACAAGCACATTTCAAAGGATGCTTGCCTAATGGCCATACAAGACTTATTGTATAGTAGCTGATCCCTGATAATACGCTGCATGTGTTCGGCAGACAACTTAGAGGGGCTGATTTGTGGCTCACCACCCCTTGCAGGACCCTCTTTTAGGTTTGCACCCGCATATTGTTCTTCCAGGCCACCCAAGAAATGGGGTTTTGTAGCCTCAAGGGCACCTGGGGGGAGACTGCGACCATCTCCCTCAAACCCTGCCGGGTCGAGTGGTGGCTGTTCTTGTGGTTCCTTTGAGAGGTGGGCATACTTGGCAATCCCATAGGGGTCATCAGTAGCTGCTACCTCAAGGGGGATGCGGTTATTTGCAAAGAGTATTTCCAGAATTTGACCATAAGCGGCCAGAACCTTAACCTTTGTGATCTTAATAAATACCTTAGACCGTTCCTTTTCACGGAACTGTGTAGTAGTATCATAAATACCACGGTAGTTCTTATAAGCGAGTAGCCAGCGGACTTCTTCAGTCTCTTTCCCATCCTCTGCCTCATTACGACGTTCATAGATCATTCCAATCAATCCGTGACCGGAAGTTTCATCTATATTCTCAGCGTCATACCCGCCCTCTTCGCCACTTTCAAGAATATCTGGATTTACCACGTTTTATTACCCGTGTTTTACCGTCAATGAAAAGTCAGATGCACCGGCACTCTCTAGACCCTTGATACCAAGACCACCACCGGAAGAGTTGTGGCTAGCTTCCATCAGTCCATTCTGATTATCAGCGGTCTTTGTAATTTTGCTGTCGTTGGAATAACGGTGAAGGCTGTGCTTCTCTGGCTTTGCAAGCTCACCTTGTTTGTGGCGCTTCAATACATAACTAGCACCATAGGGTTTCTTACCGTCCATGTTCTCTCTCCTTTTTTTAACTATTAAGGACCTGTGGCGTATTTGCCGTAGTCTATAAACCCACCGGGGTGTGTCCTGGGGGCATTATATTCCTCAGATGGTGTACCTTTAGCGAAGGCTTCATCCATTGGGTGTTCTGGTTCTACATCAAGTGGTTTTGGTTGTAGTCTAGTAATTTTAGCCCTTTGACGGTCTTGCCTAAGTTTACCCCGCACCCTCCAGTCACTTAAATCTATTTTGGTTTCGAAAGCTGGGCTGTAATCAGAGGCAGCCTCAAAAGGAAAATTACCAACTTCCATGATATCTGAAGGCGGGTGTAAAGTTGTGGGTTCTAATGATGGTTCAACATCTTCAACGGGGTCTTGAAACCACATATCCTCACTTTCAACCCCATGAATTTGTTTGGGTGCCCCCACCATTTCTTGTATGTGTAGACCACCACTTTCAGGAGTTTCCCCAACACCAACTGGTTCTCTACTATCTGCATACCCAGGATCACCCTCATCTGGGAACCCAGCATATATACTGTCTATATCTGTATCTATATTATATTCATCTTCAAACAAAGCTAGTGCTGCTTTTCTTCTAGCATCTTTTAAAGAAGAAGCCCGTTCATCATCAGCCACCTTAAAGGCTTGTTCTTCTTCACGCTCTAGTTTAGTTTTTAAAATTTGGTCAGGATATTTTACATTAAAATCTTCTGGTCTTTCAATAACCTCTTTAAAAACTTTTATGTTATCTCTAGCCTCAGATACAAGATTCATTAATTCGTTATTGTTTTTATGCATTTCAGCATTAAAACTACCAAGTATCATTTGTAAAGCAACAGATTTACTATCCACATCTTCAAATACTTGTTGGGTTAATAACCCACCTAAAAGATTTTTAGTTCTCCAAGCTACTCTTTCTGAGTTGTTATCTAAACTATTAACATTTAATGTGAACCAAGCTGAGGCTATGTCTGCTACAACAGGATTAACTAGAGGTACAGCAATTTCACCCCCTTCTATACCTTCATAAGGTATCCCAACACTGCTAGGAGAAGTAAATGCTGTTCTAAATAGCTTATTTAAGTCTACATTTTTTGTAGCAAATTTTTGCCACAACCATTTCATGTCATGATCATCAGTGCTTAAAAAGTGTCTAAGTTCCTCTTTAGTTACGTGCCCATCATTATGTGCGGCTATAGCTAACAGAGGGTTGTAAACAGACCTCATATACTTTGAAAAATGTGGGATAGCCATAGTCGCACCAGCAGCAGCTACGCCACTATTAACTATACCATTATAAGCTTCAGCCATAGCTGTTGACAACATACCAAGACGAGCAAGACTAAGTAAAGCACCCCTAACAAATTTTAAACTATCATAAACTTTATCTTGATACATTTTAGTTCTAGCTTGGGCTTTTTTGAAAGCCTCCTCAGCCTCACTTAAAGCTTCCCAACTAAACCCCTTCATATATTTGAATATACTTTTCCCCATCCAGTGTCGGGGTGTAGATGTGCGTTGTTCTGGGGGGGTGTATTTGGTTATATTAGATGGTGAAGTACCACCAGTACCACCAGTACCACCAGTACCACCAGTACCACCAGTACCACCAGTACCACCAGTACCACCAGATTTTGGAGAAAAGGCTCGTCTAAATTGCTCTTTAACGCTTCTTCTAACCTCCTTTTCTTTCTCTAAAGGTGCTGGGACTTTTTCTCTATCTCTAGGCCCTTCAAAAGGTACTCCTGGTTTATTCCCAAGCCGTAACTTTTCTGCATGACGCTTAACAGCCTCCTCAGCAGCTTTTTCAATCCACTCACGGGGTATACCTATATTAGACCTATACCCAGACATCATTTTTTCTAATACTTTTTTAGCTGTCTCTACACTTGCTAAACCAGCAAAGACTTCAAGAATTTCTAAAAATCCAAGTTCGTTTTCATCTTCCTGGCTTAAATCTTCACCAGTTTCTTGTAAGTGCCACTGATTAATTTGGTCTGCTGCAAAACTAGCAGCATCAGATACTGTAGAAGCAATATTCACGGCATCCTCGGCTGCTTCTTTAAACACACCAACAGTATCATTATAAAAATTATCTAACCAATCGTATTCTTCATCTTGCAGGGCTTCTACTACTTCTTTTTGTACAACACCTTCTTTTGCCCCGGGTACCACCCTAGCAGCCCAAAGGGCATTACTACCAGAAGTGTTTTCCCCCTTTTTCAAAGCATTAGCATAAATTTTAAACATTTCTTCCCTGGACTTTTCAGAGTGCCCAGTATAAAGAGAAATTTGTCTTGGGTCTAACCCAGCCCTAGCTAATTGAACATACCTAAAATTTCTTAATGATCTAAATGTAAAATGACCACTATCTAAAAGTGTATCTTCAGTAGGGTTACTGGGGTCCTTGTATTTATCCCAATTTTTTGTTTTTTTAACAAAATTTTGGATTTGTTTCATCACTGTAGCTAGTTTTACAGGTTTTGTCCCTTTTGCATTCATCCAAAGATTATTATTGTTACTAACCTTTTTACCAATAGCGCGGTAAGCTTCTTTTAGTCTTACAAGTTGCTCTGTGATTTGTTCTGGGGTATACCCTACATTAACACCGGCAGGATCAACCAGTGTTAATTCCATAGGTATATCTTCATCAGCATCCTTTTTAGCTGCCCTTGTTTGAACAGAGGGTTGGAAAACATTATCGGGGAAAATATCTCCCCAAGTAATAGTTAAAGCATTTGCACCCTCTAATTCACTAGTCCTCCCAGCAGTATTAGCCCCAAGCATAACTGCCAAAGCATTTCTTGTACTTTCTACAGTTCCCTCAGCATTTAATAAATCTATTAATTCTTGTACACCTTGTTCATTTGGTACGTCTTGCGCCTCAGCAGGCTTTTTAGAAACACGTTTTGGGAATTTCATTTCAGACGCCCAGGGGTTATCCACCCTCAAATGCTTGGGTGGGAACCGAGAAATTATGTCATAAAACCCCTTACCCTCAGCTATTAAATGATCGTGTTTTGCTCTAAAACCAGCTACCTCTCTTTCATCACCAGCTATAGTTAATGAATGAACATCGTCCATATATTCATGAAGATGGTCACCTTCAATTATTTCAAGTATTTCTTTAGATATAGCCCCTTCTACAGCCCCATCAACCCACTCGTATTTTAATTCACCACTTTCGTCAACTCTACGATCTTGTATTTGCCTGTCAATCCACTCAAGGTGTTGTTTAGTTGGGCCTATGTACACTGTATTTTTTTGAGAATGCTTTACATCTATACTAGCAATCCTTTTATGGTATGCTTTCATAATCTTTAAAGCATCTGGAGTAAATTTAAGCCCAGACGTAAATTCTTCAAATGACATAGGAATTTCTGAAGCCATCAACTAATACCCAAAAGTAGCATCCATCATAGGCGGTGGTTGCCTAGATTTGGATACTCTGAAATCTTGGATCATATCTCTAGCCGCACGGGGGCGAGACATGGACATGTATCTAAAAGCATCGTAAGCGTGGTCCTCTGACTTGGTGTCTACATCCTCGGGGTTATTCTTACAAAGCGGGATGGTGGGCATGGTCCTAATGGTGTTGAGGCAGTTGCTGAAAAATACAACACCACTACCCTCCTCGGGTGTGGCTTGTAGTCGGCGGTGGACTTCTAATTTACCTGCCATCCTGTTCTTGTCAGCCCTTCTCCACTTAATACCACGGTTAACCATTATCTCAGCGATTGATGGCCCTGTTTGACCTCTCATATCCCAACATGAACCGTCCAGAACGTGGTCTTGTATGTAGGGATCACTAGCTTCAACCTCTATGATTAAATCAGCCAGCTTTTCGGCATTCCACCCCTTACCATACAATTCCCTGTACACCCATATATTGCCATCAAAGTCTACAGCACCCCAAAGTACACAGGAAGGAGAAGCATAGCCATAATCACAAGCCCTAATTCTTGTCCACGAACTCGGAATTTCAAAGGGATCACAAACATGCTTTCCTCTATCAAATTCTGTAAATGCGGCTCCTTCTGCAACATCCCAGTCTCCTTCCAATAAACGCCGCCGCTCAACCTCTGGAAGGGACATCAACATTGCTTCATAGTCACCTGTTTCCATCAAACTTGGGTTGTCTGTCAAGCGAGCGGGGATGAACTTGCGATAAAAAAGTGGTTGCCCAGCCTTGGGGTGTGTTGAGGGGTATTTTAGAGTTGCCCCACTTTCAATATCAAGGGCTGGGAAAGCTGTGTTGGGTGGGCAAGGGTCAATATACATCTTTTTAACCCACCAGCCACCTATCCCTCCCGGGTTTGCTGTATTTCCAGATACCCACACATAGTTTTTTTGCCTCAATACAAAGTTTTCTGTGTCTTTTACTGTGATACAAAACACTTTACCACTATAATGTTCAGGGGTGACATCGTTTCTAGTATTAAGGTCTACTTTAGTAGTTGGACTATCCTTAACAAAATATATACAATACTTGTCATTGTGGTTGGGATTATCTAACACATATTTTTTATACTGTGTTTTGTACCCAAGTTTGACAGCAATTTCTTGTAGGTCGTTTACTAGTTGAGGGCTTGTGGTGTAAGCTGTGCAGGCTGTGTCAGATTGCCAGTTTCCATCCCCAAGTATATAAGCTCTGAAAGCTAGGTCTAGCTGTCTGTAGGTAGCAGATTTCAAAAACTCACGAGGAAAATGCTTATCTTTAGATTTACCAAACTGTTTTACATACTCCCATAATTCTTTGTTGGCTATCTGGAAGTCTCCATTTTTGGAGTAACAAAAATTATAGCAGCCAAGAAGTTTTTGTATAAACGGGTGGTTTTCCTTTTTTAGTTGGGAGATTATAACTTTGTAATTACCACCAGTAGATTTCCCAAAAGACCCCTCAGCAATATACAAACCTAAAAACTGAGCGGCAGCGTCATCATTAAATTTACCAAAACCCCCAAACCCACCAGCGTAATATTTTTCAGAGGTTCTAACTACATTAATACTACCACCTACATATTCATTCCACTTGACCAAATCGTTTGTAGGTTTTCCATGTTTTTTATATAAAACCCTGTGGTCATTGGTCATACTCATATACAAATTCTTTTTATATATACGAGTAATTTCTTCATCTACATCAAAGCTTGACACTGAGGTTACTGGTTTTATTACTAACTTGCCATCTTTCTCAACTGAATATACTAAATCCCCAACGTTTACATCCTGGATATTTTTCCACCCATCAACTGTCAGGGCTTCCCCTTCATCGACGCAACACCGCATGTATGGAATAATGCTAGGGTCAGTAGTGCGGAGCCTAGAACGAAGGTAATCCCATACATATGGGGTAGGGTAATGAGTGATTTCATCTATTGCTATGTAGGTATATGACTGGCCCTGGTAGCGGGTAACATCCCGGTCACGGTCACAGTAGGAAAAGTGGACAGAGGCACCGGAGGGAAAGAACCAAGTATTTTTGCCCTCCCTCCACTGTGCCTTTGGGAATGCGATTTTGTAGACCTGATGAGATTTCTCAATTAACTCACGGAGTTCATCAAGTGTGCGACGGAGTATGATAGCGCGGTGGTTGGGGTTGTCAGCATACCTGAGAACATCTAGGAGGACAGCAAAACTTTTACCCCCACCAGCGGCCCCCCCATAAAGGACATCCTCTTCCGGGGAAGCAAGGAAGTCGGTTTGTGGTCCTGGGTGGGGTTTAAATGTGGCATTCTGTTCTACATAATCCCTTGTAGCCTTGGGGAGGATTTCAATGTCATCCTTCACCAGTAGTGAGTTGCCCTCTTTAGAGATAGCCTTCTCAACCTTCTTGGCACCCTTCTCAATGTGCCGTATCTTGTCATACTCTTTCTTGGAAGCCCTGTCATGTTTGAGCTTCTGTTTGCGAGCAGTTACAAGCTTCCTCTGTGTCTCTCTCCTGGCTAGTTCAGCCTTGGAGAAATTATACTGACGCTTGGGTTGGGAAGGAGCATCCCGTTTTTTAGGTGGCTCCTTCCCATCCAAAAAAGCTTCAAGGTCAGAGGGGTCAGCCAAAGTTTATGCGGCTGAACTTAGTGGGGTAGCTTCAGAACCACCACTCTGTTTAATCATGCCCTCTAGAAGCCAAACATCAGTAGCTACGTCAGTCATACGAATCCAATCGTATATCTTGCCACCTGTAGCAACTCCATTCAAAGTGATTGTGTCTTGGGTACCAGTGGCAACCCAGTTGTAGTTAACAGCAGAATCAGTATCTGAACCCATGATAAAACCGTGGAAGCCAGCGTTGGCAGTGTCAGCGGTTACAATGGTTGAAGAGGTGGCTGCGATGCCTTGCATGACAGTGTAGACATTGCCGGTGCCTGTGGCTTCTGGCAAAGTGACAGCAAGAGTGGCATCCAAGACAAGGCAAATCTTGTTGCCGTGAGTGGTGGGGTCTAGGGTGAGAGTGTTAGTACCATCAGCGATAGATACTAGCTTAGTAGAAATGTCAGCCGCATCATTAATCTCAGCAGCCGTAGCCGTAACACCATCCATGATATTTAGTTCGGCATTTGTAGAGGTAAGTGTGGTACCTGCACTGTCAATCTTGAGTGCGTACCGTTCGTCTGGATTTACTGTTAGTGAAGCCATTTTATTTTCTCCTTAGTTTATGTTTGTAGTACTATTAATATAAATCAGTTATCTCAGTCTGTCCTAAGAGGTGAACATTAAGCGGCATCGTAGAAACCGTTTACCATTATCTCAGCAATACCAGTGGTTCCTGTATCATATTCAATCGCAATAGCACCCCCCGGAGGAATTATAATACTGTCATTTGGAATAAATACTCCGTGGTTAGCTGCACTTGTTCGCATCGAAGCTAGTTGCCCGTCTGTTGAAAAGCCACTAATGGCACTAACACCAAGAACGGTAGCTGAAGCAGTAGCACCGCTACCAACTTTTGTATTTACTGGGATTATTGCAGTACCACCCGTTGCCGTTCCTGTAGCTCTCCAAACTTTCCATAACACCGATTGAACAGCCCCCACAACTATGCGATCAACAACAAAATTTTGTGTAGCATTATCGTTTTTAAAATAAAAAATATAATCCCCCGCCTCAGCATCAGCATCATGAGAATTCATCATGTAGCCATCATCATTGTCACGGGAACGATAATAAAAACGACTGTTCGCACTGGAACTAGTCTCTACTCTAAACTCTTTATTAACACCAGCAGAGTTACCTCTACCCTTACCATCAAAAAGTTGAAATAACATATCAGTACTCCTAGCTCATTATCCGTTTAATTTAAAGTTGATTAGTTGTAACTCGTAAATAATTTGTTGAAGCAGTTGTAATGTGTCTGTATTACTATCAATAGTTTCTACAGCATCCTTGATACTACTGTCACCATAAATAGATTTGGGGTCTACAAGACCTGCATTCCTATCCCTTGAAATACTACCCACTTTTATGTTCTCACTCTAATGTTTGGGTTGAGGGGAATACGACACACAAAACCAGAAATCATAATTTGGTTTGCAGAACTGACAAAAGCACGAATGACCAAAGAGTTTTGTAGAATTAACCCTGGTACCACTTGTATCAAACCAACACCAGCCGCCAAGGTTGTCTTCAAAAGGTCATCGGGGTCAGTCACTCCCCCCCACTCAATTGTAAGGTCAACATTATCCGTGGCATGAGTATTGGTAGCCCATATCCAAGCCTCATCATAATCTGACACACCGGATATACAAGTGTGGAGGAGTGTTCCCGGGGTGCTTGTAGCTGCAACTTTAATCTGTCTCCCGTTGGTACTCCCGGAGAGTGGGTAACGAGTACCGGACATATTTTAGGTTTTCAGGTTGAGGTCGAAGAAGGCGTTACACCACACTCTGATGTTGTCGAGGTCTAGGGCTGTCAGAGCTTTACCAACCATAAGGATCATGGCCATCTCACCGTCGAAGAAGTTGATATTGGTTCCACCAGTACCCTCATAATCTCCGAAACTAGGTACAACTGTCAAATTTTCAACATCTACAAATGTTCCTGTGTCGTCAGCAGTGGCTGCTAATTCAGTACCATTTTTGTAGAGTTTAATGCCAGAACTTGCAGCAGTATTATCCCAAGTGGCTGATAATAGCTGCCACTCATCCTCAGTAATGGTGTCCTTGGAAGCCTTCCCAATCTTGGCAGCAGCACTTTCATCCCACAGTTCTAGGTTCAACTTGTCGGCTGCATCCAACCAGAACAACCACTCACGAACTTCTGCGCCAGATGTAAGATCAAGTTTACTCCCAATAGTACTGTTAGTGCTATCAACAGGATTAACGAGAGCAACCCAGCTAATAGCCGCTGCGGGAGTGAAGGCTGCGATGTCGGGAGTATCAAATTCCTCATCTGTACCATTCATCTTCAATGCAATACCCAAACCAAGATGGCGGGCACCAGTGTCATATGTTGCAATGCTGTGGTTGTATGTGAATGTCAAGCCACCAACAGCACTTTCATCACCAGTTGTGGTGGTGGTGTCAGATGCCTGGGGTAGCCAAAACATGTGGCAGTTCCCAGTAATCTTCCTAATACCTCTAGTAAACTCTGCCCGTGTCATTAGTGGGTTTTGGAGCAGGGTATTTACCTTGAGGCCAGAAACCGTGTTAGCCATATTTATCTCCTAGTGTTCTAGACCCTGCCACCTTTGGAGAGGTCTTTTGTTTTTTGTATAAATCCGCCGTTGGCGTTGTTTGAATTTAATTCTGCGGGAGCATCTGAAGGATAGAAAGGTGTGGGGGCATCAAACCCAGTTTCATTTTCAGCCATAAACCCTAACCTTCCCCGACTTCAACCTCTTGTGCAAACCTACATGGGAAAGGTACCTCCCAGTAGCCTCAAGCAACCAGTCAGACAACTCCCTCAATGAATAATCACCAGTCTTGTGGTAGTCAAAAACTCTTTGTAGTGCTGTGAGTTCCAGGGGGACCTCTTCAATCTTTTTCCCATATTTATAGGGTCCAGGTTTTGCATCCTCTGGGTCTACATATTTATAACCAAACGGAACGGTGGGATTACGCCTCGTGAAAGTCTGCGTCAATTATCCTCTCCGTTTTTGCTGGTAATAATACAACACCGTGCATGACCTCCCCCTCGTGCTGCACTATCTCCCTTTTACCAATCCCAACCCTATCCAACACCTCTTTGGCTGCTTCAAATTTAGCTTTAGAGGCTGGGTCCTCAAGACCACCAGTCTCCATCCTGTCGACAATCTGTCTGGCAGCACCAGGAGAGTGGAGAGCCAAATAAGATTGAGTGAGGGCTAAAATCTCATCAGCAAGGGACTTGACAACCTTATATTTGCTAGTGGGGTTATAACCGGCAGAAATAAGGGCAGCATCAACATCAAACTCCTCCTCGAAAGCCTCAAGGAAGCGGGTTTGTTGTTCAGTCCGTTGCCTTTGAGGTTGTTGAGGGAGGAGGTGCATGTTTTCCTTTATTTTAAAAGGGAGAGGGGTGGAGGGAGCCAAGCAACATTGCATTTATTTCTTTTTACGTTTCTCAAGTCGGCTGCGAGTTTTCATTTTCTCAGCAGCCCCCTTAATATAATCTAAAGCCTTACCAGCAGGGGTGCGTGGGGGTTAGGAACACGAACTTTACCAGGGTCAACCGTAATCCCCCCATTAATGGAAGACTTTTTCTCTTTAGGAACTAACATAATACCCATAATTATACCTTTGAAATAAAAAAAGAGGGGTGGGGGGAGCCAAGCAACATTGCATCACCTGTTGAGAACCTAGGAACACCCTCCACCCCTTAAAAAGTGGGTATCATGGGGCATTTTTTACTCTAACAACTCCCCCCAACATTTGGCAACCATGCTTCCTAATCTCACTTGTTATTTGTTGGTGATAAGATTTAAGCATGGATGCCATAATCCTTTTATAAAACTATACCACTACCTATATACTATTGTATCCACTTTTGAGGGTTTGTCAACCCCCTTTTTAATAAAAAATCAAAAAAACATTGCAATTTTAAAATAAACTTTGAGATATACAAGAATATTATCCAAAAAAATATGGAAATGGGGGGTTCAGGTGAGGGGTTCACGCTGGTATGCCGCAACTTTTACCCCCACAACCCCTACAATACTGCCACATTTCCTTTATATATAAATACCCTGTCAAAAATACCCCACTTAACCCCTTGCAATTAAACAACAAACTGAAAACATGCAC
>Ga0208553_1000218_pt1 | contig 22365 bp, 32 predicted proteins | sample 6_EtaG_FD_184079 | JGI IMG/M metagenome (GOLD analysis project Ga0208553, IMG submission 184079) | Marine viral communities from the Subarctic Pacific Ocean - 6_ETSP_OMZ_AT15160 metaG (SPAdes) (version 2) | ecosystem: Environmental > Aquatic > Marine > Oceanic | place: Pacific Ocean | collected...
AGGAGTTTCTATCGCGGTTTCCTGTTGGGGTGGCAGGCAGAGGGGGAATCTTCCGGGTCAAAGCCCAGTCATTCCCTTGTATGGTCAACTGCCTTTTGCAATCGCCCTCGCCGGGTTTGAACCAGCATTTCCAGTTCAGGCCGGGTGAGGTCTGTTCTGGTGTCTTTCCATTTAGACGATGGGGCGAGGGAGCCTCTCCGTTCTGTCGCTTGCAGTCCGTTGCTTGTTTCAGATCGGGAGAGGCAAGCCACTCTGATGGAGTCGCACCATCACCAACGTCCAGTACACGGAACCTTCCCGTCCCTTCGCGCGCTTGGCGGGATTTCGGCGCACCTTCTTCTGGCGAACTATCGAGTGGCAACGAAAAAACCCCCCGCGTAAGCAGGGGGCCGTTCGTGTGTTGCGTATTCGTGTTGGTGACAGCGGAGACGCAACTGGTTGTTGAATTGTATTCCACTGTCACCATGCTTGGCAGAATACCGGGAGAGGTATTTGTCTGTCAAGTGGAAATTAGAAGGAAATTAGAAGGAAATTAGCATTTTTGACCCTCCTCGATCAAGGCGTCAGCAACCGCGTAGGCCACCTGTGCGACCGCTCGGGCTTTTTCGGCCGTATCTTCGGGATCATCTGCCCGGTACGGCATTGGGAGCGAGGTCGCGACCTGGGCCGCGAAGTAGTCACGCAGGGTCATGCCGTCGCCGCCACAACCGGCAAGTTGCGTTTCTGATGGAAACGCCGGGCCACCGTCATTTGGGCTTGTCATTCATCTTCTCCATTGCCGTGTAAAAATGCCGTGTAGCGTGTAAACACGCATTTATTGGCTGAGTCCCTCGACATATTTGACTGGTTTCCCGTGAAATACCGGGTGATCTACGAAATAAACGGCGTTTTTGTCGTCTTTGAAATACACCTTTTTCTTGTCCTCGTTGAGATAGATCGGTTCCCCGTTCCAGATCAGATCGGGCTTGATAAACGCCTCTGGGAACGTCTTTTCAACGGTTTTGCAGAGTGATTCGGCGATATCGAAGTCCAATCCCTGTCGGCACTGAGCGCCGTGAATGATGGAATTCATGGAGTCCACCATCCAGTTCTCCTCTTTTCGCATCATGGAGAGTGGGCAGGTCTGGAATTCCGGTTCTGCCCTCCATCTGACCCGTGGCGCTCGGAATGGCGGGATATCCACGGTCATGTCGTGCCATTCGGGAATACAAACCTTGGAAGTGAGTTCCTTTTTTTTGAATGGGATGGCCAGGGCCGTGGTGGCGGCGAGGATCGACTTGATGAATGAGCGGCGTTTCATATTTTTGTCCGGTGAAGAACTCTTTCCCAGTTCACAAGGGTGTCTGCCCTGGCGATTTCACGCATATAACCCGGATTATCCTGCATCCACTTGAAAAACTGATCGATCTTCTGCTTATTCGTCAAGCCTTTTGGTTTGGCCGGTGGGAACCCCATCGACGTGGCCATGGCGACCGTCCCGGCCATCAGCAGGGATTTGATGAATGATCTGCGTTTCATTTGTCGTTCTCCAGTTCTGATCGTAGTGGCACGGAAAACTCCTTATCCGGTCTGCCCGAGGTGAACGACCCTGGACATTCGACCCCGTCGTTTTCGTGGTACGAGACTGTCCAACCGTCGCCACATGTTGGCCCGGCCATGTAGACGCGGCGTTTGCAGATGTGGCATTGTCCGTTTGGAATGCGTTTCATCCGAGACTCCTCTGATATTCCTCACGAATCCTGTGAACGTCCTTCGCCAGCGACTTCGACTGCCTGACCCGTTCCTCGCGCGTCATCTTTCCCGTGGAATCGGGCGGGTACAGGTCATTCTCCTCTGGATAGCTGTCCCAATGCGACCACACGCAACCATCGTCCCGAATCTCGACCGACCACCCGTCGCAACCGCACGGCTCAAGGCCGAGGATGAGGCCCATGTAGACCAGAACAGCGCCGTAACCGTCTTCCGTTCGCGCCGTTCCGATTGAATCCGCAAATGCACCTGATGAGAGACTCATGACTTCTCCATCTGTGAAACGAGTTCCTGAATCGGTCTCAATTTCTTCAAGCAGTGGGTGGGGATGCCCTTCTTGTGGTAGATGGCCGGTTCCATTGCTCTGACGGTTTTCGCCCATTCCCACCCGGTCAGTGACACCGTATTCTTGTCCCGATGCCACGCAAGAACGTAGATGTCGGCCCGGATGTGGTTGACAAACAACCACTCGCCGCGACTGCTGGTTTTGACATCCACCGTGAAACTGCCGTGCTTTGTCTTGAGGGTGAAATCAACTCCGTTGTCGCCGAAGGGGCGTTCAGAGGTGTCGATGGGTAATCCGGTCAACCGGGAAAAGGCGTATTCACCGACCAGGCCCATGTAATGGGTGTTGATCGCTCTTGCGACATCTGTGAGTTGCCTGGAACTGTTCCGGTTCTTTTTGTCTTCATGCCGCCTTGTGGCCTCTTTCAGTATCCACTCATGGTCATCATCGATGTTGAAGACGGGGCGATCAAGGTGACTATTGTCGTTCTTTTTCAGGAACTGCTGGAAGTCCTTTTCCGCTACGTCATCCCAGAGCGTGTTCATTCGCCAATTGTCTCATGTTGCATCGGTTGCGTCAAGGTGCAATTCATTGACACATCTGTAGTTTTGTCGATATTCTGCTAACGGACGCTGCTTACCCCGCAAAGCGGAGTAGGCTGAAAAATGAATCCGTCTGTCGAGTTATCACTTGACGAGCGGCAAATACTGCGCGATGCCATTGACCACCATGTCATGCTGCGTCGGGCCGACAAGATGCTTGGGTCGCTTGAGGATTTCGTTAAAGCGGCCTGGGAGATTGTTGAACCCGGCACCGACCTGGTGTGGAACTGGCATATCTCCCTCATTTGCGATGAACTTGAGGCGGTGACGCGCGGTGAATGCACCGAACTTGTTATCTGCATCCCTCCCGGCTGCATGAAGAGTCTGTTGGTTTCGGTCTTCTGGCCGACATGGGAGTGGTTGCAGCGCCCCCACCTCCGCGCCCTGTACCTTTCCAACGATGACGATCTGGTCAAGCGTGACTCGCGTCGGCGTAAAGAGATCGTTCAGGATGAGTGCTATCAGATCGCCGTGGAGATGAAGAACCGCGAAGACGCCTCGATCCCGATGTGGGGACTGTCAGCAGACCAGAGAGAGAAGCACTACTACGAAAACACGAAGCGCGGCTTTCACCAGTGCATGTCCATGGGCGCGAGCGTCACGGGCAAGCGCGGTGATGCTCAGGTCATTGACGACCCGCTTGACGCCAAAAAGGCGGTTGTGGGTTCAAGTGAGCAGATTCAGATTCGCATGGAAGAGTGTCTGCACGTCTATGACCACGTTCTTGCTTCTCGTATGAACGACATGGCCAGTAACCCGCGCGTGTTGATCATGCAGCGGATTCACCACAATGACCTTGCCGGTCATCTGATCCGTCGCAATGTACGTCACGTCGTTCTGCCCATGGAGTTCGACCCTGATCATCCTGACAAGCATCCGAACGACCCCCGCACGGAAAAGGGTGAGTTACTTTTTCCGGCCAAGTTCCCCCAGGCGGTGATCGACAAGATCAAGGCCACGCCCGAGAGCGCTATGCACTACATGGCGCAGTACCAGCAGACACCTCTTGAAGCATCCGGTGGTTTGTTCAAGCGTCAGTGGTTCCGCTACTACAAGGACTCAGGCGATTACTACGAATGCCATTACCCGGGTAATAAGGTGCGACGGGTTCTCAAGGCCGATTGCTGGCGATTTATTACCTGTGACCTTGCTTTGAGCGAGAAGGAGATGGCGAGTCACACGGTGATTCAGGTCTGGGACGGCGAGCGCGCGAAGATGCCGGGTTTCGAGCAAAGCACGACTCTTTTCCTTGTCGATCAGTGGCGTGAGCAGGTTGAAGCGCCGACGGTCGAGGCCGCGATGCTGGCGATGTGGACACGGTTTGATCCGGTCTGGTTCTGCATTGAAGACAAGCACTACGGTTCTGCGGTGATTCAGCGATTCCAGCGTGACGGCCTGAACGTCAAGAAGCTGAAAGCGGATCGCGACAAGGTGACTCGATCAAGGATCGCCCAGGTCTGGTTTGAGGCCGAGAAGGTCTGGTTACCCCAGGCCGCACCGTGGCTCGGCGAATACGAAAACGAACTCCTCCAGTTCCCTCAAGGCACCTGGGACGACCAGGTTGACGCGACCAGTTACGCGGTGGGTATCGGTAACGACCGCGATCTTTGGCGTGGCAGCCAGCAGACGAAATGGAAGAAGGGCAGTCTGGAAGAAAGACTCGGCTACAACGAACTTCTCAATCCCCAACCCAAAGCGACACGCATCACGTTTAGCGTGGACGCAATCAAGGAAAGGACAACTCGATGACGGCGCACGAAGAAGAACAGACAACCCTGGAAGTACCGGAAGAAACACCGCTGGTTCTCAAGAAGAAGTCAGCAAAGAAGAAATCGAAGAAGAAAGCGAAAAAGCAGGAAGAGACGATCACTGTATCGCTGTCCGATCTTGACGCGATCATCCAGAAGCGCGTTGACGACGCGATGTCGGCCAACAACAGTCTCCAACTCCCGGCCCCCGATACCTCCACGCTCAAACCGGGCATGACTGTTCCACCTGGAACGATGCCTCCCTCCGACTGGCAGATCATTGCTCTCGACAACGGCACGATGCAGTTGTGGCCGCTCCCGCCCGAGGGATTTGATCCCGAAAAGCGGCGCAAGGTACTCGATCAGGTCGATCAGGCTTACACGGCCGCGCTCCCCACGAAGGAGATGATGGCCGCTGGCCAGGCGTACATGCCCGACAGGCTTTACGTCAGCCGCGCCTGGCGTGATCTGTTCCCCAACGTGAGGTCATGGGGCGACGAATGCGACATCCTTGTTGACGAAGAACGATTCTCCAAACGCAATCTTGAAGGGGTGAGATTCGAGTTTCACGTTCCTACGGTTGCAGAAACGCCATCAATGGTGACCTGAAATGATCAACACAGACGCGGAAAAACTGTATGACGAGATTCAGGCCGGTAACGAACTAAGGGCGAAGCACCTGGAGTTTGCGGACGAAATACGCCTGCAATACCAGACACGCTTCTTTCGATCTGACCAGCAGCCCAAGGTTCCCACCGTCCAGAATCACGCCTATGAGGTGTTGAGTATCCTTCTGCCCGCGCTCATGTACGACAACCCGCAATGCGAGTTGAGTACGACTTCGGGCGGGATACTTGCGGCCGATCAGAGCATGAACTACCAGACGTTCGTGGACATGCTCCAGGAAGGCAACAATCGATGGGCGGTGAACTCGGACATGTACGATCCGATGTTCGATGCTGCGATCAACTTCTTTTTCTCATGGGCGGTCATGCTGACCGTGACCGGTGATCAACCGGGATACAACGGCCGGGAACTGATACCGCGACAACCTTACTTGATGTCGCTTGAGCCTCATCACATGGCCATGGATGCCTGCGCCAAGCACTGGAACCCCCAGCGCCTCAATGGCCCAAGACTCCAGTGGCATCTCTGGAAAGCGGACAAGGAAGACCTGATCGGTGACCCGGATTACGATGAGGATGAAATAGCCAATCTGATCCTTGACGACGATCTGGACACTTACGACCCCATCCGTAAAGACGCCAAGCTGGACATCCCCGACCGGGACGAGATTCTGGCCTATGACGTATGGATTCCAGAGATCGACATCAGGTACGAAGACGAGTACGACGGTGATGTTGAAGTCGATGACCCTGCCGTCAACGGCACGATCTACACCATTGGATTCAGCAGCCGTGCAGAAGGCACCTCCAAACGCGCCCGCATGATTCGCAAGCCCCGACCGGCCTATTGCGGCCCGTGGGGACCGTATACGGTCATGGGATTCCTTCGCGTCCCCGGTTCCCCTTACCCGTTCTCACCTCTTGTGGCGACATGGGAGCAGGCCGACGCACTGAACATGCACAAGGTGAAAGCGGCCAACGACGCGGCGAATTTCAAGCGCATTGGTGTTGGTAGCACGAAGAACGCTGCCGACGCGCAGAAGATCAACCAGACCGCCCACGGTCATACAACGCTGGTTGACTCCGACGACATCAGGAAGTCCTTCATGGAACTGACGATAGGTGGTGTTGATCCTCACCAGAATGACACCATCGACCGTGGCGAAGCGCATCTGAACAGAACGTCAGGGATGACCGACGCACTTCGCGGCGAGGTACAGGGAACAGGCACGGCCACCGAGAACGCCATTGCCAATGCCGGTACGAACGTCAGGAAGGACGGCATCCGTCGTCGCTTCCGTCATGGGGTGACTCAGGTCTGGAAAGCGGTCACATGGTTTAACTTCCACGGCGAAGACATTCACTTCAATCTTGGTGACGAGGCCGGTAAGCGTTTCGGCCTGTCCGAGTTCTGGGGTGGCACCATCGGCCGCGACTTCCCGTTTTTCGAGATGGCGATCAAGGTTGATCCGACAAGCTACGAGCATTCGGATAATCTGATCAAGCAGAGGAATCTCCAGGTCGCGCTCCAACAACTGTTTGCCGCACCGCAGGCCATGATCTCCGCACCATTCATCAAGTATCAGGAACCGCTCAAGCGTCTGTTTGAGACTCTTGACATCACCCATGCTGATGACTGGATTGACGATCAGATGCTGGCCGAGATGCAGGGCGAACAGCGCGAGGACGATCAGTACGAAAAAGCAATCCGTCAGGTTGGCGGTATCCTTGGCGTTGCCGAGGGGGCAGCAAGCCAGGGTATGCCTCAGAAGTCGAACGGCAAGCCCTCGATGCCAAAGCCCAAAGGCAGCAGTGGTTCCTACAACCTTGATGGTGTGGAACTGGGCCATTCCATGGGATCGTTAAGCGGAAGACAGGGGAATTTGTTCTGATGTGGATGATCTGGCGAAAAAGCGGTGACAGCGTGAAGATCGGCGACACGGTCGTTCGTGTTATTTCGATTGACAATGGCAAGTGCCGATTGGGTGTTGAAGCACCGCGTGATGTTTCACTCTCTCCTTTGGATCGTCATGAAGAGGTGGAGAAACAAGCGGATCGAGCAGGATTCAAATGATTGACCCATATTGCATTCTGGTTGTCGAAGACTCTGAGTCGGACTTTGTCATCATCAGCCGCCTCCTGGCGAAAGTGTGGCCTAAATGCAAGGTGACTCGCGTCGAGAACCCTGTCGAAATGAACAAGTTCATCGGCACGGAATCCGTCGATTGCATCCTGCTTGACCTGCACACACCCGGACACGATGCCCACGACACCATCAAGTCCCTGGACAGTCTGCCGATGCTGATGCCGGTCATCGCGGTGACTGGCATAGGCGTCCCTCCGAACACCGATATCCCGGTCGTCGTGAAGGGTGGGGACATGGCCACGATGCTGCCGGAGATGATCCGCGTTCAGATGCTGGCAAAGGCACCGATCAACCGCGAACTGGTTCGTCAAATTTATTCATCCCTGAAGCGAACAAATGAGGTTTGCGGACATGATGATGACAACCCTGGCGGTTGACGTAGCTGACCTCGCCACGAATGCGGGATCGATGGTCGCCGGTCTTACGGCGTCGATTTGGGTCATGCACAAGTTTGTTGTGCAGCCTGCGTTGCAGCGTATAGAAAGCGAGGTCGGCGTGATCAAAGACACCGTTCAACAGATTCAGCAGACTTCCGAGTCAACGATCAAGGAAATCAAGTCCACCTCACAGGCGCTGGCCGGATCGGTTCAGGCGCTGGCCGGGGCGGTGACGAAACTTGCGGATCAAACCGCAGCGAACGCAGCGAACATGACGCGGAACAGCGACCGGCAATGTCTTGTCATGGAGAAGACCGAAAAGGCCGTCGAGGGTCTGCGCAGTTACCAGGAGGAGTGGCGTCTCGAGCAGGCCAAGGAAGCAGCAGCGGCAAAAGCAAGGCAAGATTAAATGATTGCACTTTATCGCGGTATCTCAACCATATCGAAGATCATCCGATGGCGAACCCGTTCGGTGTATTCTCATGCCGCCTGGTTGTGTGATGACGGCTCTGTGATTGAAGCGTGGACGAATGGGGTGAGAAAGACAAAGAACCTGTCAGCGGATCACACGCCTGGCACGATTGTGGACATCTTTTCTATTGACGGGATCACCCCCGAGCAGATTGGCGAGATCGAGGGGTTCCTTGGCAAGCATCTGGGAATGCCCTACGACTACAGGAGCGTGTGGCGCTTCATGTCCCTTAGTCCCGCGACCATCAATGGTAAGTGGTTTTGCTCAGAGTTGATCGACGCGGCCTGCACTCAGGCTGGCGCTCACCTGACGCGAAGGATCGAGTCGCATCTGGTCAGCCCACGCGACATTGGCATTTCACCGGTATTGCTTGCTGAACGTCAGCACCGCACCTATGCGGGTGAGTGATAGCGCCTGAACCTTGGCTGACTCCAGTCCCGCCTTTTCAATTCCTTCGCCACGGTGTTCCAGACTTCCATGATGTTGTCGAGTTCTTCGTTGTCTTCTTCGGCAAAGGCCGCTTCAAGTCGCAGCGGTAGTCCCGTGGTCATGATCCTCAGAAGACCCTCCGTGGGCGTTGACCGGATTTGCTGCGCATTCGGCACGGGTTGTATGATATCCACATGTCAAAAGTCTCCAATCCTATCGGTAAGTTATCCGAGTGCCTGTTTGAGCAATTGTGCATTATGCAGGGGTGGCCGTTCGCTTTGGTTGGTGACAAGGGTGAGACTATTGACTTCCTCTACAAACCCGAGGAAGTTTGGTTATCTGTTCAGGTGAAAACCGCGCAGTCAAAAAAGGGGCCGGGCCACGGTTCTGTCGGTATCTCAAGCAGCAATCGTCTCAAAAAGAACGGATACACTCTTTACAACGTAGATGACATCGATGCGGTGGCCATGGTCATGATTCCATTGAGAACCATCTGGGTTGTGCCTGTGGGACTTTTGGGAAGGGACAAGCGTGACTTTCGGAAAATCAAAGGGTCAGCAAACGTCTTTAACCCGATCTATACAAGGCACCAGTTTGATTTGACCAGCATGGCCATGAAGGTCGTGGAAGAAGAAGAAGAAGAGGAATACGAAGATTCTCCTCTTTTTTTGGGGTTGCATCCGGGGTCTAATGGCGATTAGACTATTGGCAGCGGTGGAGCCAAACGGCAAGGCAACCGGTTCATAACCGGTAAACAGCGAGTTCGACTCTCGCCACCGCAATTTCGCAAGATGCGAATCACCTCGGCAAGACGCCAAACAACACAGGTTGTTACATGGCGTCACGCGAAGAAAACTCGGAGGCCGTCCTCGCCGCACTGAACCCCTTTGCGGACAAGGGCGATCTGGACACGAAAGAGCAGCGCATCACTGATGGCGAGTCGCTACCGGCGATCCGCTACGTCAACGATGCTGGCGACTTCGTAGTCAAGAACTTCCCCATCTCCACCGCACCGAACAAACTTGAAATCGATGGCATCATTTTCCGTCGCGCCGCGGGATCAATTCCGCGTTATGCGCGGGCGGGTTTCAATCAGTACCCCAAGGTAAGCAAAACACTCCCTCAGTGGTGTGCCGGTGCCGATCACACCGATCTTGGTGAGGCCATCATTGAATCTGATCGTCATGAAAGTGAATTGTGCGACATGCACGGTTTCACTCGTGAATACCACCATAAAGACATGCCGTATCGCGACCGCGACAAGCAGGCAGAGGTTGACGCGCTGATTCAGAAGGAGCAGAACGCGATTAACCAAATCATGGGTAACAGGTGAAAGGCGCTTCACTATGGAAGAAAACACAGAAACAACTTCAACAGCAGTGGTCGAGACCGATGAACCTGTCTCGGAAGTGACGGAAACCTCCACCAAAGACATCGTTGCCGATGTCGATGACCAGGCCGAGTTCGAGCAGTTCCAGAAACTTGCCAAGGAACACGGTCAGGATACGGATGAGCCGCTTCATTTCGAGCAGACAGACATCACGCCCACCGAAGAAGACGCGGAAGCTGAACCGGAACCGGACATTCCCGAGCCTGCTGAACCCGAGAAATCGGACAGCAAAGAAAAGGCGGAAGGGACTGAACCCGAGGGTCTGGATGAGGCGCTCTCTGCGTGGAAACGTGATGGGGTTTTCAATGAGGAAGAAATTGAAAAACTCTATCGCGATGACCCCTCGATTTTTATTGATAAGGGTCAGAAACTCGCCAAACGGCAGAAGGATCAGGATCGGTTCTCAAGCGAGTTCGGTCAACTGAAAGCGAAGGTTGAATCAGGTGACGCACCCAAGGGTGAGGCATCCGAAGAGACCGAGCAGACCAGTATCTCCGAAGAGGCTGATGCGATCCTTGCCCGTATTGCAGGTGATGACCTGATTGGCGAAGAGGTTGCCAATGACATCAAGTCGCTTGTCTCGGCGATGACCAGGGAAAACACTGATCAGTTGAAAGCCCTGCTGGAAGAAAAAGACCAGCAGAACCAGGCATTGCAGCAGGGTCAGGTTGAACAGGCCATCGCGATGAGTCGTATGCGTCACGCGCAGAAGTACGAGTCATTGAACGAGAACGAGACGTATGAGAAAGTCATGAGAACCTTTAGCGTGCTTGCCGAATCCGGCGCATACGAGACGGTTGAGAACTGTTTTGATGCGGCAGTGAAACAGGAACTCGGTGAGCAATCCACGACCGAACTTAAAGAGCGCCTTCTGAAGACCAACAAGGGTCGTCGGAAGGGTCAGCCCAGGGCGTCGAGTCCCTCCTCGCCCAACAAGGCCATGTCGCGTGAAGACAAGGACTACAAGACGTTCCTTGAAGTCGCGCGGAAACATGGCGAGATGGGTTGATAACCAAATGAAAGGAACAACATGCCTGCCATAGACATGTTTACTGACTTCGTCACGATGACTGGTCCGGCAATCCTGACCAGCCCCGACGAAATGATCAATGATGCGCAACTGCGCAACTACGAACTGTTCGACGTTCTCGGCCGCGCCCGAAAGTCAGTCCAGGGTGGTTCGTCCATCAAGGACGTGATCTTCCTGAACGATCCCGAGATTGCCGACAACTACCAGCCCGGCGATGACGCGACCGTCACCAACGTGCAGGAAAGCACCACCATCACGGTTCCATGGCGGCACACCCGTGCGCCCATGAACTGGACGGAAGCTGAAATCCTGCTCAACGACACAGGTGGCGGCGGTTCGGTTGGCCAGTTCCACGAATACAAGCGCGTACGCGATCACAAGTACCGCATGACGTATACGTCATTGCTGAACCTGATCGAACGTGACATGGTTCGTACCGCGTCCAACGCGACGATGGAAGCCTCGACCGGCAAGAAGCCCTACTCGGTCTTCGCCAGTGTCACCTCGGACGGTCTGGCCCCAAGCGGTTTCACCACCGTGCAGGGCGTCAACCCGACCACAGAAACGAAGTGGCGTAACCAGACCGGGTCGTACACGGCGGCAACGCCCTACGACACGGACAACGGCATCGTTGCCGGGTTCGACACGATCTCGCAACTCGTCCACTTCAAACGACCGCCGAATTACAAGTCGTACTTCACCGAAAGCGAATGGAAGGCGATGGTTGTCGCCACCAACCGCGAAGGTCGTCGCGACTACATGAAGGCGCTGCGTGCGAACAACGACATCACCCGTGCCGGGCCACAAGACCCGTCATACGGCGATCCTGTCTTCAACAACATTCCCGTGCGGAACGTCGAAGGCCTGGACGATCAGAGTTCGTTCTCGTCGGGTAGCCCCGACTTCCTGTTCCTGAACATGAACTTCATGAAGATCGTGTTCCACAGGAAGAAATGGTTCGACATGGCTGGCCCGTTCAAGGACGGCGACAAGCCTGACACGGTCGTGTTCTGGTGCGACATCTGGTGGAACCTGTTCCAGTGCAGCCGCCAGCGCAACGGATACCTCGCCGCGTCCTGATTATGAGTGGTAACCGGGGGACTGCGCAACTGTTCACGCAGCGTCCAGCGCAGTCCCCTATCACCCATTGTGTTGGCCTGGTTTGCGACCAGGCAACGGATAACCCGCAATTGTTTGTTTAACCCCGTTTCACGAAAGAAGGAAAACATGACTTTTGATCCTTACTCACACTACCAGGGCCTGGAAGGAAACCAGATCGATCCTGCCGTGGTGTTCTTCGATGACTTCATCACTGGCGGTTACGCCCAGGATGCAGCGCTGGCCAACGAGTCCGATCCTGGTGGCAAGTTCAGTCCCGTCGCAGATCGCGGCGAGTGGCTGGTCACGCTGATCGACGGTGGCGGCGATGCTGGCGAAGTGATCGCCATCCGCGACAACGTGGCCGGTGGCGTTTTGCGCCTCACCGCGAACGACGCAGACAACGATGGCATCAGCATCCAGTTGAATGGTTCGGCCTTCAAGGTTGCTGACGGCAGTCGGATGTTGTTCGCCATTCGCGTTGCTGTCGTTGACATCAGCGAGACCGACTGGTTTGTCGGCCTGGCTGCACCGGATACGGCGATCCTCAGTGGCGTGACCGAGTCCATCGGTTTCCGCTGCCCGGATTCAACCGGCGACATTGACTATGTCGTTGAAAACGCATCGACCGAGACGACCGGTGACACCGGTTCCGATCTGGCCGATGCCACGTTTGTTGAACTGGCATTCGAGGTGATCGGCAACAGTCGCGTGAAGTTCTTCGTTGATGGCGTCTTCAAGGCCGCTGTCAGCACGAACATCCCCGACACCGACGATCTCAGCCCGGTTATCGAGGTTCGCAATGACGGTGCCGTAGCCCAGTCGATTGATGTTGACTGGATTTACGTCCGTCAGGAAAACCGAGCCTGACCCCGATTCTTCTTCCTCGGAAGAAGCGCCGCCTGCCCCACCCCTCCGGGGGTGGGCGGGTATTGGCGGGACAGTATGACTGCTGAAGAAATCGCAACCACGGTCTACAAAATCCACGCTCCGTTTACGGGGGGTGGGCAGGTCTTCAAAGCCCTGAGACACGCCGCCATGCTTGGTGGCGCTGAATCAACCGAAGAACCGGCAGAGACCGTGGAGCAGCACAAGCCAGACCCCACCATATACGGGCGATGGTTCAGAAAACGCAAATGACTCACGCGAGTGGGTCGGTACACACCCACAGAAGGAAAGGATAAACATGCCTTCGCCTACCGAAACTCTTCGATTGATCCATGGAAATCTAAACTCAACAACAGTCGCGGCCGACGTGCTGGCGATCCCGATCACCCACAAGGTGGTGGTGAAGACCACAGGCGGTGACGCCGAGGCACTGACGTTGGTGGACGGTGTTCCCGGTCAGACGCTCACGATCCAACTGGGAACGGATGGTGGCGGTGACGGAACGCTCACCCCGACCACAACGACAGGATTCGCAACCATCGTCTTTGCCGATGCCGGTGACCAGATGACCTTGCAGTTCATCAACAGCACCGTGGGATGGGTAATTCTCGGCGGTTCGGGCGTGGCCGCACCTCCTGTCATCACTGTTTGATGATGGAGGTGGCCGATGAGCGTTACGCTCAACGACATGCGGAATCAGGCCCAATACACGGTCGGTGGGACGATTGATCCCCGACTGGATGTTGACGCCATCTGCAACGAGGCGGGTCGGTATCTCTTCGACCTGCATTCGTGGAACTGGCGTCTGCGCCCACCGGTTGGCGTCGATTTTCACGATGGCCAGGGGTTCGTACTTCTCCCGAGGGATTTTGGTTCCACGGGAGAGGTGTTGTCTCTGGACATGAGTGAGACCCTGTCGTACCGGGCCAACCCAGTGGACATCAGTGAGATCGCCCAGTTGCGTGAACTTGCGCGGGGCGACACCACTTACTCCTACCGCTACGCACTGGTCTTCCCCGGCCAGTTCACCAGCACCTCGGCCCCTGATGTTCCTCGCCTGGAAATCTATCCCACGCCCACGTCAGATGAAGAGAACGCAGCGACCCTGACATACCGGGCAAGTTGGCGTGATCTGACCCAGGGCAACGAGGTGGCGAATGTCCCGACCAGTTTCGACTTCCTGTTGAAGCAGATCGTGGGCGCGTATGCCAAGAGTTATGTGAATGACGATCCACGCGAACTGGAAATGATCCCGCAGTCATCCACCTTTGATCGGATGGCGCGTGCGGACGGCGCAGCGATGGCCAACCTCGGCCCTATTCGTGGTGGAATCCTCGCGCCGGGTGGACGTGACTACAACTGGAACTTCACAACGACAGGACTGCCATCGTGAGTTTTGACACACGTTTATGGAACCGGTTTGAAATGTACGACGCTCTTGGCGATCCGCTGACGAGTGGCGGTCTCCAGTTGCATGAGCAACCGGTTCGCCATGCGCTGGCCAACAACGAGAAGCATGACCAGACGCACTCGGTTGCGACAACGGCCATCATCAAGCTGTTCGATGTCGCGGACGACCTGGCCAGTTTCGAGTGGTTGTTCGTGATCAGCGACAAGGCAGGCAGCATTCAACTGGTCAACAACACTGCCGCCCGATGGTTCACTATGGGGATGGTCGCCAACATCCCGTTTACCCTGGCCTCTGATGCCGGTGAGCAGGGTGATGGATCGGTTGGCGCTTTTGACGACACCTCAGACGACATCGAGGCCGTCTACTTCAAGAACACCAGTGCAGACACGGCGACCGTCAGAATTGTCGCAGGAAGGTAACCATGAGTACGCCCACCTATTCAGAGATTCCCAAAAGCCCCTTAAAGGCCATCTTTGCCACTAACCAGACCGTAGACGCGGCATCCAACCCTGTTGCGACTTCGACAGCGCCCACGCCCAGCACCACCACCGGTGTGATTACGGGTGGCGGTTCCATGCTCAAGGTGATCGGTTTCGGTACAGATGCGGCCAACGAGACGTTCAGTTGCAATATCTGGGGATGGAGCAGAACCCCAAGCGCCACCCCGATCTGGATTCCGACACGATTGATGACCGCGACGTTCACGCTCGGTACGCAAACCGGTGCGGCCGGTGCGGACATCCTCGACACAGAACTGATTGCCGACACGGTTGTGGCCGGTGCGTTCCAACCGACGTTTGGCGGTGACAACTGGATCGGCCTGCTCAGTCCTGCCGACAACACCACGGCGATGATCCTCCTTCCCACGATTGGGACGGAGTACATCGAGTTTGACGTTTTCGACGTTTCTACCGCAAGTTGCAATGTGCTTGCCGGTGTGATTTAAGGAATAGACCATGCCCCAATTTCCATCGAGAGTGCGCGAAACAACTACGACGAGCGGCCAGGGTACAGTCACCCTTGTCGGGGTTGTGTCCGGTTATCAGGCGGTTGGCGACAAGCTGAATGACGGCGAAGAGGGTGAATACCTCATCATCGACGGTGACAATTGGGAAACCGGACTCGGCACCTATACCGCGTCTGGCACCACGTTGAGCCGCGACACGGTTTACGACGGTTCAAGTGGCACGACGAAGATCAGCCTGTCCGGTGCGTCTGCTGATGTGTGGATTGCGTTACCCGGTGACAGAATCCAGTGGATCGTTGACACGCTCAATCATCTGAACTTCCAGGGTACGTTCGTCACCAATGCGTCGGTGGTGTGGGATGAAGACCTCGATTTCATCGCGGTGGCCAACCTGTACTGCATTGACGGGTTCAAGTTCTCTGCTCCGATCACCACGGTCACGCTTGATGCCGCCGATGCCAGCAATCCACGCATCGATCTCATCGTCGCCACCGACAGCGGCACGATCACGAAGGTGACCGGCACCGCAGCGGCGACTCCGGTTGCGCCCGACGTACCTGATGGCCAGGTCAAACTTCGACAGGTGACGGTTGCCGCTCTGGCGACAGAACCGCAGTTGACCACCACGGTCATCTACGACGAAGACGACGACTGGACAACCACATCGGACGGAACGTGGACAGACGCTTCAACGAACGACGCTCACAACGGCACGAAATCGATGGAGTTCGCCAGCGCGGCAAGTAGTGATCAAATGGTGTTGGACGCTGGGAGCGGTCAGGACATCAGCGACATTGACACGTTTGAGTTCTTCATCAAGTCAGGCGGCGTATGGCCAGGACGAAAGAAGTTGCGCCTGCAATTGCTCAACGCCAGCGATGTGGTCAAGAGCAACAACGTGATCGTGAAGAACGGGACGTATGGCTTTGACAGCAGCAACACGACGGACTGGCAACCGGTCTCGATTCCCAAGAGCGCTTTCAATCCATCCACGAACACGATTCAGAAATTGAAGATCGAGGTTCGCGGTGGCGGCGCGACCATCAGCGGTTTCATTGACGACCTGAAGATGCACGAAGGCACCGAGGGTGAGGTTTCGCCGCACACACATGTTACTGCTGACATCCTTGACCTTGACCTTAGCAGTTACGTTCAAACCAGTGATATCGATGCGTTGACCGAACTGGATGCCATCGTTGCTGATGCTTCACTTCTTGGCTCGATTGACGAAGATGACATGACATCTGACTCGGCTACCAAGGTGCCGACGCAGCAAAGCGTTAAGGCTTACGTCGATGATCAGGTTGGCGGCGCGGGGGTCAGCGCTGAAGTAGTCACAGCGACATCAAAGACAATGGTTGCCGGGACACGGTACTTCATTGATTCCGCGACCGCCTGCACCCTGACTCTCCCGGAAACAGCAAGTGTTGATGACTGGATCGAGATTAACGGTAACAACGACTGGAATGTTTCATCGAACGCCAGCGCCGCGGGACAGAAGATCACGCATCAAACCAACGACTCGCAAACATCGAGCAGCAATGTCAAGGTGTTGTTGAATGCTGATGGGCTTTACGATGTGGTTCGCCTGTTCTGCACAGCAGCATCAGGACCGACCGTTTGGGAAACCACAGTTATTGAAGGATCAGTGACAGAGGAATCAGGAGTCTATGATCGGGCTATTCGTGCTGGTGGCAGAGGGATCAGTGACGTTCTTGATTATTGGACGATTGCCAGTTTGGGCAACGCAACCGACTTTGGTGACTCGACGCAAGCAAGGCAAACCGCAGGCGGTATCGCCAATTCAACTCGGGGTGTGATCTTCGCAGGCAATACAAACGCAAGTGCCTGTTATTCCAACGTGAACACAATCGATTATGTCACGTTGTCATCAGTTGGGGATGCTGCTGACTTTGGCGATGCGGTTGCTGCCGCTGGCGGTCGCAATGGTTGTGGAAGTGCAACTCGCGGTATTAGTTTGGGCCGATGCACCGCCACCGGAACGATTGACTACATTACGATTGACAGTCTTGGCAACGCTTCTGACTTCGGTGATTTGACCCTTGCGAGGAACAGCGCTTCCGGCATATCAAGTTCGACCCGTGCGATTGCTTTTGCTGGATCTGGAAGTCATATCACGATTGATTATGTAACGATTGCCAGTTTGGGAAACGCGACTGATTTTGGCGACACATCGCAAACCTGGGGAGCGGGTTCTGACGCGGGTTGCGGCAGTGCGACCAGGGGGATTTCGTTTGGTGCTGACTCTGGTGCATACCGGAACTACATTGATTACCTCACCATAGCGTCCGCAGCAAACGCTACTGACTTCGGTGATTGTTCTGCTGCTGCTGCTTATGCCAGTGGTGAAAGTAACCTGACAAAAGCATGTCGTGCGGGTGGCGGGTCGTTCACGTCCAATATCATCGAAACTGTTGTCATTCAAAGCACTGGCAACGCAACTGACTTTGGCGATTTAACCGAAGCCATAGGCATGGCCGCAGGTCTGTCCGGTTCAAATGGAGGGTTGCAGTAGTGACCACAGAACTAGCCACAACAATAAACGCCCTGCCTGTTCGCCTTGAGCAAACGCACGGTGCGATGCTCGATGTGATTCGTGAATACATGCCGCTTGTTGAGAAGGACACGCAGCAGTTTCGCAAGCGGCAGTCGCAAACGATGACGAACGCGCTGACCATTGCGCACCCGTCACCGTTCCGAAATCTGCGGCAGATTTGCAGCGAGATTGAATCGGCCAAAGGTGGTATCCGCGAAAGTACGGTCAACATCAGAAAGCATGAGATCGAGATCGCTATTAAGGAACGTGATGCGGCAATCAAGCGGTCTGCCGAAACCAGCGATGAATGTCTGGAAGCTGACTTGCTTGAGGCCGAAGCTGACGAACTTCGCGGCGGGATCATGCAGATCGAGGAGAATCTAAGCGGCGCGATTCGTCGTGTCGCTGGCCTGATCGAGCAGTATGATTCGATCAAAGAATTTCTTGGCGTTGATGAAATCACTGAGGAAGATTTCGAGAAGCATGAAGAAGAACATCACATTATGACTGCCTGCGCTCAGGCGCTTGATGCAGCACGGGCATCACCGATGAATCTGATCGATCAGGGCGATCATATTTACCTGCGACAGTTGGGAATCAATGGCGGCGCGGTTCAGCACGAAATCAACCGTCTGCTGGCGGCAGAGAAGGAAGTTATGTCGGAAGGTAAATTGCCTTCGATGGAAGTTGTCCATGTGTTCCTGAACGGGATGAAGGAACGATACAAGGGCGCGATTTCAAAAGAATGCGAACGTCGAGGCATGACTGGAACGTGGTCGCACACCGCATTGCTAACGAAGAAGGATGACGAAACATCATGTTCAGAGCCATCGTAAATAAACAGAGCGGCACTGTGGTTGGGTTTGGGCGCGACCGTGGATACACGGCAGGCGAAACTTACAGCGGCGATTCAGACGCGATGTGGTCTGATGCGGTTGTTGCAAAACCGCCCGAGCAATATCACAGTCTGTATTCCGGTGTGCTGTCAGACAACCAATACGATTCGCCGCAATGGTTCAAGGTTGTCGGCGGCGCGGTGGTCGAACGGACGCACGATGAATTGACCAACGATCCTGAAGGCGACATGGATCAGCGCAAAATCAAGGCGATTGCAATCGTGCAACAACGCGCAACGGATGTTGTTGATGCAATGGTGTCGGACACAAAGAAACTGAACTACATTGCTCGCGCACTTGAATTGACCGACAAGGTTGCAATCGAAGGCACACCGTTGACACCAGAAGAAGAAGGCGAGCGGCAACAACTCAAAGGGCTTTGGGCGCAAGCGAAGATACCGCGTGAACAGGCAGACGCATTGGAATTGCAAATTGTTGCTGCCGCTGATCACGCTGCGCTCACTGAATTATTTGAAAGTATCAACGTCGAGGTTTGAAAATGCCTATCAGCAAATTGGGCAACGAGTTGACCTATGTTCCAATACTGGACGTGATAGAGGTAGCGCCGTTCTTTGAGGAAAGATCATGCCAATAGCAGACGGTGGAATTGCGGCAGTTGGAATCAACGCACCTTTCGAGGAAGCGGGTGGCGGCGATCCTGATCCCGGTGGGCCTGACGAAGGCGCGGGCGCAGATGTCTTTGTCCTGATGCCGACTCCCGGTTTCCATCCCGCCAAACCACCGGGTATCTCAGGTATTTCTGGAGGTGGCCCCTAATGCCAATCCTGCTCTCTGATGCCAGAACATTGCTGACTGACTCGATCCTGCATGTCGGGTCTGCGTCCATTACGGATGAGCAGAAGGACGAGGCGCTTTACGCTGCGGGTTCGGAGTTCGTGCGCGAGACTCAATGTCTTACTGATTCAACCAACATCACCGTCGCGATCAACACAAACAGTGTGGACGTGACTGCGACCATCACTGATTTCACGCGCGACCGATTCAATCGTGCGGAGATCGACTTCTACAATGTTGGGCTGACCGACTATGAAGCGTTGCGGCAGGCCAACGAGGGTGATAACGCCGTCAAGGGTCGACCCACGCTTTGCGCCTTTCTGACTGATGATTTCATGCTGTTCAACAAGAAGGCATTGCAGGCGTACACGATGAAACTGACGCATCGAGAGCCGATGACTGAGTGGACAATCGGCACTGCTGATGTGACGACACTGAATTTACCCGATGAATGGGTTAAGCAGGTCATCTGGATGGGCGCTAAGGCATACCTTCTTCGCGGCGCTCCGGGCTTTCCCGACGCCACGGTAGCGGAGCAGAGATTTGCGGCACTGATCGAGCAGGCCAAGATGCACTTCGCGCCACTCACACCCGGTGTACGCGACCGTCAGACGCATCCAGGAGTAAGGTGATGTATGCACGGTCTCACCTCTCCACATTTACACCAATCAGCGGCTCGGTGGGGTTCCGGTACGACTCAAGCCAGCCCATCTACTCTCGCGGCGCAACTGACGAGACGCCAGGGTATCAGGCTTACAACTCATACAAGCGACTGACTTCCGATCTGCATTTTTCGTGCCGTGGTTCTGTTTACGACAACACTCTGAACATCATGTCACTGGCCTCGCAGAGTTCGATCACACTCTCTCCGATGCTGGTCCGGGCGTACCGGTGGACGTTCCGCAAGGTCTGGCCGAAGACAGATGAATCCTCACCGGAAGACGGTGATATCAAGTCATGGAAGTTCGGGGTTCCCACGCACTACCTGTCGTTCACGGGGGTGGTCGAGAGCGCCACCGGCCCGGTCATGGCGACAAAGGATGTTGAACCTCTGTCGTTCACAAACGACCTGTTCGGGACGTTCAGCGCCAACTTCATCGTGGAGCGTTTTGCAACCCGCGTGAACTACACCAGGCCCGAATGGCCCATCGTTGATGTGTCTGGCCGGTTTACCGGTGTACCGACCTACACCACCTTTGAAGACCCCGCGACGGCAAGCCACGACTTCACCTGGTTGCTTCCTGATGTTGCCACCGATCAGGCTGATGATCCGATAGAGGGTACGGCCACGGTCGGTCTGGTGCCGGGAGAGAGCGTTGCGGCAAACATGGTGATGTATGATGTGTCGATAATCACTCATGCCCTGTTGAATACGCCTCAACCGCACGCGAGTACGCAGATGGCGTGTCGGCTGGTAAGGACAATCGTATGAGCGAAGAAGAACTCAAGAAGACCAATGATCTGTTAGCGGCCATCGACGCGAAACTTGAACAGATGCTCACGGACGAGTACCGGGAGGAGCATCTACGCCGCGCTGCGGAGACCATTGCAGAGGCCATCATCGAACTTGGTCAGATAGGCAACTGATATGGCAAGCATTACCGAACGCGACACACGCAAAGGAACAAGCCTCACTCTGGACAGGGCCGGGTTCGGGCGTTCCAGCGCCACTCGCTCCTTTTTTGTCGAGGCCGCTGGTGGTGATCGTGACGACCTTCAGTCGGGTATTGAAGAATGTCTGGCTGATGGCACCATTGTTCAGCATCCTGACCTTGGGATACTGGCCAAGAAGTTCCACGCCACCCATCACTCGGATAACAAGGTCAACGTCCGCGTTCGCTACAGTTCCCGCAGCACCAACCCGAACACCGCGTTTACGCACATCAGCGCGAGGATGGGCTATATCGCCGCCCCAGAGCCGAAGACTGCTAACACCGCAGCGGAAGACCCTGACGGCCACAACGAAGACGGCAACCCCCAAGGCGATCCAATCGTGTTTGAACTCGCTGACGGTGGTGCGATCCAGGTTGCCGGGACACGAACGATCCCCGTCTGGCACCTGACCGTCAGCACCGTCCTGACCTTCCCGCCTTACGCCAACATTGGTCGGTACACCAGTCAGCGGGTCAACGACAACGCGATCACATGGGACGGGTTCCCGATCAAGAAGAATGCCTGTCGCTTTGACGGCGCTGATGTGGAGTACCGTGGCGACAAGTTCTACTACACCGTCTACCACTTCACCATTCGCAACAGCGCCTGGCTGGTCTCCCGCAAGGTTCAAAACGAGGTGACGGGCGAGATTACTTCGGTAAACGACTACACCTATCTGGAAGGTAACTTCACAAACCCCGGATTCATTGTTGCGCCGTAATGGATTTGAAACCCAGTGGAAACTTTGCCGGTTTGAATCTCCTGGTCGAAGAGGATCAGGAGTTGATTATCGGTGTCCTTGAAGAGTGCGCGATGCAGGCGTACAAGCTAAAGCACGCGCAGTTCGGCCCGCGCATGGGGGGTAGTCAGAACACTGATGCGGGGATTGTCTTTGCCGTCGATCCCATTGTCCCGGACACGCGCGAGATGGTGCCGATCAAACTGCTGACCAACGAAGGCAGTGGTAAGTACACCTTCCGCGAACAGCAACCGACTGCTGATGATCAGGGCGATGATGACGGTGGATGGGAAGACAAGAGTATTGGCGCTCAGTACGAGGTGGATAACGAGATTCAGTATTACCGAGAAGGCGAGTGTTGGGAAAGCAACAAGAACGCCCAGGTTCCGGTCGGGTCGTACCAGATGGCCTTTGTAAAGTACACCGAGGAACACGAACCGATCTTGAGGTTTGAATATTGCTGCAAGGGCAGTTCGTCAGGATAACAATGTGTCACTTGAACAGGG